>CERD01035100.1_pt1 | contig 127407 bp, 113 predicted proteins | sample 530931 | NCBI WGS metagenome assembly CERD01 (sample SAMEA2621101, study PRJEB7988) | marine metagenome | isolation source: saline water (ENVO:00002010), including
CCACGTAAAAATCTCTATATAAACAACAATGCAAATCTAAGGGGGAATAGCAAGAGGGTAACACGCTAAAGCTATGTTTCGTTTATTCGATTTTGCCATAAACCTAACGTTTATATGGGTTAACAGGGTTTATTCAATATTTTGAATCTATGGATTATCGCTGCTTTTTAGTAAAAACAATCGTTAACCGCCGTGAATAGGCATCAATTTTACTAAAAACTATGGATAAGGGATATGAAAAAGAAGAATTTGAAACACTAAAGATTAAAAGTTCAGTAGCCGGTCATTTTAGAAAATTTAGTAAAATGTTATCAAGGTCCCAGTCGATGACATTACTCCTGATGATGGACTTTTTTGAAGAAAATGGAATTTCACCGACAGAGAATTTAGGACCACGGATGGAGACCTTGGAAAACAGGATTTCTTTGCTGATAAAGAAACGCATGAACGGAATGATCGCGATACTGAAGGATATCGAAAAATCCCAGACCAAACCTACGGCGGCAATGCTGTATGCCCTCTTTGAACAAACCGAACCGGTCAAAAAGCCAATGATGGTAGAGAAAAAGTACTTCAAAGAAAAAAAGCAGGTACGGTACCAAGAAAGAAATAACGATAACAAAATCACGGGAATGTGATGGAAAAAGTGAACTACATCGCTCACCTGAATGCCGTCTTCGAAAAATTAAACGAGGACGATAGGGTCAAACAAGGGCACATTACCTTGTACCTGGCGTTCTTCCAGAAATGGAACAGGGAGTACTTTAAAAAGACCTTGACCATAAATAGGACAGCCATAATGAAAAGGGCAAAGTTCAAATCAAAAACGACTTACCACAATTATCTGAAGGATTTGAACGACTGGGGATATCTAGTTTACTTTCCCTCCTTTCATCCGGCAAGGGGCTCAAGAGTAAGGCTTCCCATTTTCGGGACAAGTAGTGGTACAACCTCTGGGACACTTCCACGTCAAAATTTGGCCAGCAGCGTACCGGAACCTGGCCAAAATCTGGTACCTTCTTTTAAACATAAAACAAAAGAAAACTTAAATAAACTGGAAAGACCAAAAAATGGCCGGGCTGTTTTAATTTTTTTTAGAGAGAATAATTGGCAGGAAACGGAAGGTAGAAAATTCTATGCCTACTATGAATCAAAAAATTGGAAACTACGAGGAGGTCTAAACATCAAAAACTGGAAAGCGCAAGCTAAAAAGTTTGTAGAGAAGGGTATTGAAGGTAAACAAGAATTGACCACGCCAATTTCTGGCTATCTAAAAAAACTTCAGAGTAGGGTTGAAAGAAATTTTGAAGACCAACTTTAAAGATTTACATAAACTTATTTCTTAAAACTGCCATGTCTTTTCCTACTTTCATATCCAAAATCTTGGCGTAATGTTGCGTGGTTCGCAAATTCGTATGACCGAGCATTTTACTAACGGATTCTATAGGAACCCCATTTGTAAGCGTCACCGTTGTTGCAAAGGTGTGCCTGGCTAAGTGGAAAGTCAAGTTCTTCACAATACCACAGCAATCTGCAATTTCTTTAATATACGAATTCATTTTTTGATTGCTCAGTACGGGCAGAACCAAATCTTTTTCTTTCAAAAGCTCATCATCTTCGTATTTTTCAATGATAGCCAGGGCAATGGGTAAGATAGGAATATTACTTCTAGTATCGGTTTTGGTCCGTCTGGTTTTAATCCATTTCTCGCCGTCTGAACCTATTACGATATCGGCATTGGTCAGTTTCTTAACATCTGCATAGGCTAGGCCTGTGAAACAACAAAAGACAAAGATGTCTCGTACTTGATCTAAGCGTTTTATCTTAAATTTTAAATCGATAATACGTTGAATCTCCCCTTCGGTTAAAAATTCACGCTCAACAATTTTCAGCTTTCCCTTCCAATTTACAAAAGGGTCTTTATCGATCCAATCATTCGCATAAGCTATGCGAATGATTTTTTTAAAATTGGTAATATATTTAATTGCGGAGTTATGCGCACACTTACGGGTCATTTTAAGGTAGTATTCGAAGCCTGTAATGAACTTGTGGTCCACATCTTGGACCGGAATATCATTTTTCTTGTACTTCTTCCTAATATATTCCGTGACGTGTTTTTTACAGGTGCGATAGCGTTCCGCTGTACCAGGGGAGAAACCCTTGCCTATAAGACTTTCGACTTCATCATTATGTTCCTGGAATATTTCTAGGAGCATTTTTTTTATTTTGTCCTTGCCCAATAGTACATCGCGCATATCAGAAGCGGAATAAGAAGCTTTGTCCTGTTCAAAATTCCTCTGAATCGAATAAATTCTATTTTTTATATCGCTTAAATGTCTATTGATTTCTTGAGCATCAGCAGAGTTTCCCATCACTAGTTGGGTTCGAGAGTTCCACAAGTCAAGGTGGACTTTTCGGTGGACGCTAAATTCTGACCGACGGCTGTCAAGTGTTATTCTCAGGAAAATCGTAGTCTTACCTGCAGAATTTACTTTACTTTTTTTGATGAAAAATAGAAGGGAAAGTGGACGTGACATAATTTTGAGCTTAAATTTGCTTTAATTTAATCAAAAAATCACAATTAATAATTATTGTAAGAAACTTATTATCAGTTATTTATGAATATCTGGTGGACCTTTTTGGATTTACTCAACCTCCACCGAATTAGCCCCTTTTAGAATGATATTATTTGATATTAAATGAAATCAATAAAAATGAAAAACCCTGTAAATCAACGATTTACAGGGTTTTTGGTGCCTTTTAAAGGACTTTTCGCGGAGAAAGAGGGACTATCCATTGTATTTAAATATACTGATAATCAGATAGTTAATTTTAAAAAAACTATAATTACGCACCGAATCACACACCGATTTTACAATCAATTGAAATACAGTAGTTTACAGAGTGATTTTAATGTAAAATTACTTTAATTTCAAAATCTGAATAAATTATTTTGAAACAAATTGGGCGCAAAATTATTTTTGCATTTTCTTAAACTTTAACATTTAAAAATCATTTACTCCGAGGGTTCGAATGTTTTTATCTAGGTTCGGGAGTAAATTTCTTGCATACGTGAATTCTGAAATTATAAGATTACATAAATCTCTTAACTTTTAATCAAAAGTATTGAAACAGTATTCTGACACTGCTTTTGATGAATTAATTTTATTTACTTCTATTTGATGAAGAATGATTCAAATAAAATTGAACTAATCAATATTAATATTCTATAATTTTTTAAAAAAATTTCGCAGAAAATATATTTTAGTTTGAAATCACTTTATCCTTGTAAAATCAAAGCATAGAGTAAAATCTCATAAAAATTATTTATTCCCATTATAATAAGCTCTAAAATTATCACATTGATAAAATTTTAACAGTATAATTTTTTTTCTATATTTAATGCTTAATCTTAATTTCAAAGTAAAATATGGCAAATGTTTTATGGTTACAAGGAGGGGCTTGCAGTGGCAACACAATGTCTTTTCTTAATGCAGAAGAACCAACTGTTGTAGAACTTATAACAGACTTCGGTTTAAATATTCTCTGGCACCCAACTACGGGCTTACAAATTGGAGACCAAGTTCAAGATTTACTTAAAGATATTCTAGCAGGAAAGGTCCAAATGGATATTCTCGTGTATGAAGGGTCTTTAATTCAGGGCCCTAATAATACAGGTACAATGAACTACTTTGCCGATAGACCAATGATGGACTGGATTAAAGAATTATCAGAGGTAGCTGGTTATGTAGTTGCCATTGGTGATTGTGCTACTTGGGGTGGAATTCCTGCTGTAGCTCCTAATCCTAGTGAATCAACGGGTTTACAATTTCTCAAAAAGAATAAAGGAGGATTCCTAGGTGCAGATTATGTGTCCAAAGGAGGATTACCTGTAATAAATATTCCTGGATGTCCTGCCCATCCAGATTGGATTACCCAAATATTAGTAGCGATTTCAGTTGGTAGAATTGGAGATGTATTAATTGATGAATATCACCGACCAAAAACATTCTTCACAGATTTTGTTCAAGATGGTTGTACTAACGTTACCAACTTTGCTCAAAAAGTAGATGGTAACTTCGGTAAACGAGGTGGTTGTCTGTTTTACGAGGTAGGTTGTCGTGGACCAATGACGAGAGCAAGTTGTAATAATATATTATGGAATAGACAGTCTAGTAAAACACGCTCTAACCATCCTTGTTTAGGATGTACAGAGCCTGGTTTCCCTCACAATGATTTAATGAAAGGAAGCGTATTTAAGACGATGAAATATATGGGTGTATTCCCAAAAGAAGTACCAGAAGGAAGAAGTAAGTTAGCATACTATATGGAAGCAGGTTTCCAGAAAGTAATGCCTACAAACAAACGCATAACAGAAGCTTCTAAATAATCAATTAAACAAACTACAAAATGTCAGTAAAAGAATTAAATATATCACCTGTAGGACGTGTTGAAGGAGATTTAGATGTGAAAGTTTATATCGACAACGGTAAAGTAACACGAGCCCATACCCAAGCAGCAATGTTTAGAGGGTTTGAGAAAATAATGGAAGGCAAAGACCCGCAATCAGGTCTTATTGTAACACCTCGTATTTGTGGAATTTGTGGAGGTTCACACTTGTATTGTGCTTCCTCTGCACTAGATACAGCTTGGGGTACAAAGTTAACTCCAAATGCATTGCTCCTAAGAGCGATTGGTCAAGCAACTGAGACGATACAAAGTATACCAAGATGGTATTATGCCATTTTTGCTACAGATTTAGCAAATAAAAAATATGCAAATCAGCCACTATATAAAGAGGTGGTAAAAAGATGGTCTGCTTACGTTGGAGAAACCTTTCAAATAGGTTTAACGGCTAGTGGATTACCAGTACAAGTATATGCCTTATTTGGCGGTCAATGGCCTCACTCAAGTTATATGGTGCCAGGTGGAGTAATGTGTGCACCAACGCTTAAAGATGTCACGAGAGCTCACGCGATTATGACACAGTTTAAAAATGATTGGCTAGAAACCGTATGGTTAGGCTGTTCTATAGAGCGTTATCTTGAGATAAAATCTTGGGATGATATGCTTGCTTGGGTTGAAGAAAATGAGTCACAAAAAAATAGTGATTTAGGACTTTTAATTAGAGCGGGAATTGAATTTGGTTTAGACAAATTTGGACAAGGTGTGGGCAAATTTCTTGCAACAGGAACCTATTTACATAAAGACAGATATAATAATCCAACTATCGAAGGACGAAATGATGCCCTTATTAGTTCAAGTGGTTTCTTCGATGGAGAAAATTATCACGAGTTCGACCATATGAAGGTAAGTGAGCACGTAAAACATTCTTGGTATGACAATCAAGAAGATGGTTTACATCCTTGGGAAGAGCCATTACCAACACCTGCAAAATCGCAACCTTTACATCACACAGATTTTGATGGACAATATAGTTGGTCTAAAGCACCGCGCTATGATGGTCACGCTGCAGAGACAGGTCCATTAGCACGTTGTGTAATGAATGCTAATCCAGCAAATAAAGACCATCAAATACAAGACCCATTATTTGGAGATATAATGAAAAAGATGGGACCTAGTGTTTTTACAAGAGTATTAGCAAGAGTCCACGAAGCACCACGTTTATATAAATTTATTGAGCAATGGCTTTCTGAAATTGATTTAGATGCACCTTTCTATACGAAGCCTGTTGAAAAAGACGGAAAAGGTTTTGGAGCTACGGAAGCTGCACGTGGAGCATTGGCACACTGGATAGAAATTAAAAATGGTGTTATAAAGAACTATCAAGTGATGGCACCTACTACTTGGAATGTAGGACCTAATGATGCCAACGGCAATCCTGGGCCTATCGAAGCTGCTTTAGAAGGTATTGATATAGAAGACCCAAGCGACCCAGTAGAAGTAGGTATAGTTGCACGTTCATTTGATTCCTGTCTGGTATGCACAGTACACGCACACGACCAAAATACAGGAGTAGAACTATCGAGGTTCAAGCTGTAAGCACATATAAATTAATTACTTATAGAAAGCTTTCCTGGAGATATTCTTCGGGAAAGTTTTTAGTATTAGAGAAAAAGAGAGAATGAAAACAGCAATAATGGGTTTTGGAAATCCAGTTAGAAGTGACGATGGCATAGGAATGTATGTCATTGAAGAACTTCAAAAAACACTTGGCAAGCAAGAGGATATAAGTATTATGGATATGGGAACAGCTGCCTTCGAAGTACTTTTTGGGTTAAAAGGGCATTCGAAAATTATTATGGTAGATGCCGTTATTAATACCAATGAACCTGTAGGAACATTGTTTAAAGTGCCAGCCGAAGAAGTACTAAGAGCACCGCAAGATGACCCAATGGTTTTTCTTCACGGTATGAAATGGGACCAGGCACTATCGTATGCTAAAAAGATTTTAGGCGATGATTATCCAAAGGACATTCAAGTGTATTTAATAGCTGTAGAAAACACAAAGTTAGATACCGTATTAAGCAAAGAAGTACAAACAGCGGGAGATAAAGTAGTGCAACATATTTTAGAAGATATAAAACTAGCCAGTGCTTAGTGAAAGAACTTGTTACTTTAAAATCATCACACGTCTATCTCGATGCCTCTTTGGTTGACAAGGTATTTGATAACATCCACTATGCGTATGTTACTTATGTGGTTGCGCAAGGCAAAATGTTGATTACGCCAGTAAGTAGCCAGTGGTTTGTTAAAATGCACGAGCCTACCCAGTTTCTTTTAAAATCTAGAAATTTGAAAGGAGACAGGACATTGGCTATTAGAGAAATTTTAATAGATAATGACTTAGATACGAGTGACAGGGTATTACACTATGAAGTTGTAGAGAAGACAAACCTTATTAAAATTGATATGTGATGGAAAAACGGAATGACCCAAAGGACGCCTGGTTACTAGATGCAGAAGTACGCACTAAAATTGACCATATAAAGGGGCGTTGGGAAGTTTCATTAGTATTTGTAAATACAGCGGACCCTAATCAACTATTGATTAGAAAAATAGGAGATTACAGAACAAAAAGACTAGCGGAGATATATGCGTCACATATGCAACAAACAGCTGCTAAAGATATTAGAGGAACACAAAAAGTAGATAAAGATGCTTACAATTTTGACAAAAACTAATGTTCAGGAAACCATAAAATCAGCTATAGCTTCTGTAGAGCGATTAGATGAACTTGTTGAAATTCAAAGCGATGAAAACGCAATCAGCATTTCTAATAAAATACTATATGTTTCAGGAGATATCATAACTTCCTCTCTAGATTGGCACGATACCGAACCGCCTTATATCATTCCTAGGATTCCTTTTTCCGAAATGAATTTACTAGCAATGGTTTTTTACAAATTAGGAAATCATCAAAAGGCATTCGAATTTATTTCTGAAGAAAGCGAACTGTACAATCATTTATTAATTGCTACACATCTACAATTTGGTTACGAGATTAGTGAGGAGATGTGCGCTTTCGCGAAAGCGGAATCTTCTCACAACCACTGTATCATTTTGCAATACAGGAATAATACAACCCCTAAAGACGTAAATGCGCTAAAAGGTCTATATGCCGAAGCAATTGCGAGTGCTACCAATGATGAACATCGCTTGTTCACCATCAAGCATTTTGTAAATCTTTTGATAGATAACAATATGCTGTCAGAAGCTGAGAAGATACTACGTATTTCTTCACCCAAGGCTATATCTGAGGAAGCAAAAAATGCTATGACTACGCAGTTAGCAACAGTATTAATGGCACAACTAAAACTCCCGTATGATACATCAGTTTTAAATGAAATAAAAGAATTACAACTAGCTAGTATTGCATTTTATGAAGACAAAGGATTAAAAGTGAATGCAGGTTTAGTGTATGTTGATGCTTCTGAAATAGCCAATTATCAGAAGGATTTTATTACTTCAAAAAACTATATTACTAAAGCCATTCTCTACTTCAAAGAAGCAGATATTCCAGAATTTTTAGGCGAAGCAGGATTGCGCAAGGCTACTTTATTATACACCTGGTCCAAAAATGGAAGCCCACAGTATTACAAGCCAGCAATTAATGCGTTTCAGGACGTTTTAAAAATATTTAAAAGAGATACGCATCCTCAAAAGTTTGCAGACATACATCACAATTTAGCGCTTATTTATTCTGAAATTCCTGTATCACCAGAAGAAAAACCAATTTGGACAGCATTTTGTGCTTCTTCATTTAAAGAGGTATTAGCTTTTTACACCAAGGAAGCCTATCCTTATGAAAACGCAATGGCTAGTCACAATTATGCCACAGCTTTGATGAATTTTCCTGAAGCTAAATTACACAACAATCTAGATAAAGCCTTTGGTTTATTTGAAGATGCACTTACTGTTAGAACCGCAAAAGAATATCCCTTTGAAAGAGCATTAACTTTATTAAATCAGCTTGAATTATATTGGTTAATGCATAATGAAGATGAAGCTTCTGAACGTGAGAAATACAATCAAATGGTTGAAAAAGCAACATCTATTGCTCAGATTATTAATGATGAAAATTTAATAGCGCAGGCAAATCAGCATTTAAACCAACTTAAAAACCTAAAAACAATTTTAAACTAAAGATGCACGAAACCTCAATAGTCAACGGAATATTTAGAACCCTTGAACAAGAGTTTGAACAAGAAAAGCTAAATAAAATGACAGGTATTTATGTGAAAGTGGGCATCCTCTCTAACATTGAGCCGCGTCTTTTACTAAATGCTTATGAAGCTTCTCATATGACTAATCCCAAGTATCATCACTCAAAATTACATATTGAGATGGTAGAATTGAAAATACAATGTGAAAGTTGCGACCATATAACAGATGTAAAGAACTATAGATTTATCTGCGAAAAGTGTGAGAAGCCCAGTAAAAATGTGATTCAAGGCGAAGAGATGCTCATTCACAAAGTAGAATTTGATGATTAAAAAATGCTTAAAAAAACGCTGATATATGCAGAACCAATTTTTAATTGGAGTAAAGACTTTTACGAAAGTAAAAACAGTCTTTATACTACCAGTTATGTTCTTGTTACTGTATTTATTGTTTGTTCGTTATTAAGCGTTTTAGCGATTTCAGACTATATTACCTTAGGAAACTATCAAGAGAAATTCGAAAATCCCTTTTTTTCTATTGAGATTGTGTTTACCCTACTTTTAATCATTGAATTATTTGGACTCATATTTATACTGCCCCAGTCTGTTGCTAAATCAGTAAGTAAACAATTTGAGTTACTTTCACTCATTTTTCTAAGAGATGGCTTTAAAGAGTTCAGCCATATCGGAATTAATTTTGAATGGAGTGTAATGAAAGATTCTTTGATACCAATGGTAGTATACGGTTTTGGAGCAATCATCATTTTTGCACTAATTAGTTTTACAGGTTCACTCCAAAAACGTTATAAATTAACCTCTACAGAACAAGACCAAACGCAGTTTATTCGTCTAAAAAAACTATTAGCACTGTTGCTTTTAGTGACTTTTGCTGCCGTAGGAGTTAATGACTTGAAAATGTTATTGTCTACAGGAAGTTACCTACATTCGTTTCAAACCTTTTATACTGTTCTTATTTTTAGTGATATTATTATCGTTTTAATCGCCTTGCGATACACGCTTAATTACTATCGTATATTTAGATATTCTGCATTTGTTTTAGCAACCATTCTTATCCGTATTTCACTCTCTGCAGAGACGTATTATAATGTAGGGATAGGTGTCGTAGCTTGCTTATTCGTACTTGCGCTAACAATTGCATACAACTATTTTTTAAAAGAAACACCTCAAAAAAAATACAATAAATTATGAGTATAGAAAAATCAACAAAAGCCGCTCGCGGCACTGTACAGTGTGAAAATACCAATATAAATCTGCTAAAGGCAAACGACTTTGTAGCAGACATTATTAAAAAAGAGATGGTAAAAAGCAAAACGCTTTTAGTCAACATTACATCGTCTGCAGGAAGTGGTAAAACTACTTTGATGCAAGAAACCGCACGTCGTTTAAAAGACAAAATCAAGATGGCTGTAATGGTAGGAGATTTAGAAACCGAAAGAGATGCAGAGCGCATTCGAGAAACTGGTATACAAGCTCTTCAAATAGTTACAGGAGGAATTTGCCATTTAGAAGCTCAAATGATTCATCAAGTATTGCCAGAGTACAAACTAGAAGACATCGATTTACTTTTTATTGAAAATGTAGGAAACCTAGTATGCCCAGCTTCTTTCGACCTTGGAGAAGACTACCGTGTTACGCTTATGGCAACTACCGAAGGAGATGATAAACCAAGGAAATATCCTAGAATGTTCTTAACTAGTGACATGATGCTAGTTTCTAAATCAGATTTGTTACCATACGTTCCATTTTCTGTAGAAGCGGTAACTAAGGACGCTCGTGAAGTAAATCACGAGTTAGAGGTACTACAAATATCATCTACGAGTGGAGAAGGTATTGATGCTTGGTGTGACTGGTTAGTAGAAAAAGTAAAAGCAAAAAAGAAAGCCTAAGTATTGCATCAAAAAACATATCACATACAGATTAAAGGACGTGTTCAAGGTGTTGGATTTCGTCCTTTTGTCTTCAATTTAGCGAAGCAATTTACTTTAGATGGATATGTAACCAATAATGAAAATGGTGTAGAAATCTGCGTAACGACTTCTCAAGAAACTGCGCAGCAGTTTTTAAAAACTATAGTAGAAAATGCTCCGCCTGTTTCAAAAATTAATAGGCATTCAATAGAAGAAATTCCGCTAGAATCCTTTACTGGTTTTCAAATCAAAGCGTCAAGTGTTTCTGAAGCGATTAATATCCCACTGACACCAGATTTTGGGGTTTGTGAACATTGTAAAACCGAAATTTCTAATCCCGAGAATAGGCGTTATAACTATCTGTTTACAACCTGCGTACATTGTGGGCCACGATATGCCATTACAAAACAATTTCCTTTTGAACGTGACAATACTTCGCTCACATCATTTACAATGTGCGCAAGTTGTGAAAAGGAATACAAAGACCCAAATGACAGAAGATTTCATTCACAAACCAATAGTTGTGTAGATTGTGGTATACAATTACAGCTAACGGATAGTATAGGAAAAACGCTTAATGTTAGCCAAAATAAAATTATTGAAAAAACAGCAAGTTTAATTTTAGAAGGAAGCATTGTTGCTATTAAAAACACAAATGGATATGTGCTATGCTGTGACGCTACAAATGAAAATGTAATCGCTCGTTTACGCGCAAATAAAAAGCGTCCTAACAAACCATTTGCAGTTTTGTATTCCAGCATTGAAAAAATTAGAGAAGAATATGAGCTGGACACTAAAGAAATTGAAGGACTTACTAATACCATAGCACCTATTGTCATTCTTAAAAATACAGAAGCAACTACCATAGCAACTCACATCATTGCACCAAAGATGAATCAAACAGGTGTAATGCTACCTTCGTCATCACTACTTTTTTTATTGAGCACAAATGTAGGTCGCCCTATGGTTTGTACTAGTGGAAATATACACGGCTCCCCTATTATTTCTGAGAATGCTATTGCTCAAAAATCGCTTCACACTATTGCCAATTATTTTGTGAATCATAATTTAGATATTCAATTTCCTCAGGATGACTCTGTTGTTAAGTTTCACGAGAACACACAACATATTTTAAGACGTTCTAGAGGTTTTGCTCCAAATTATATGGAGGACAATACGCAAATTGAATCTGGGACGTTGGCGATGGGAGCACATTTAAAAAGCACATTTACGCTTGTGCCCAATGCCCATATCTATGTGAGTCAATATTTTGGAAATCTTGATAATTATGATGTAGCAACACGCTTCAAAAAAACGTTAGACCAACAATTACAGGTCTTTAATTGTCGACCTAAAACGATTCTTGTAGATACGCACCCTGCATATCAAAGTAGTCTTTTAGGTTCTGAAATGACCCAACAATACAAGGCAGAAACACACAAAATTCAGCATCACAAAGCACATTTTGCAAGTGTTTTAGGCGAGCATAAATTGTTCGATTCCGAAGAAAAAATATTGGGGGTCGTATGGGACGGAACAGGTTATGGTGATGACAATGCTATTTGGGGAGGTGAGTTTTTCGTATATGAAAATAATACGATAGAAAGAGTATCTCATTTTGAATATTATGACTGGCTGGCAAACGATAAAATGGCAAAAGAACCTCGCATCTCATTATTAAGTTTACTTGGCGAAGAAAACAAGGAACAGATAAAAGACAAATTCACGTCAACAGAGTGGACTATTTACAATAAAATGCTTTTATCAAACAATTTAAAAACATCATCAGTTGGTAGACTATTCGACGCTGTAGCTTCGGCTCTAGGGCTTTGTGATAGTAATACATTTGAAGCGGAAGCAGCAATGTTACTTGAAGATTGTGCTTCCATCTATTCAAAAAGTTATTACATAGATTTTTTACATAATATACCCTATGATACTATTCCAAGTAAGAAGATTGCTGAGGCTGTTTTAAAAGCCTACAGAGAAGGATTTTGTAAAGAAAGATTAGCTTTTAGCTTTATCTATACACTGGCAAAAAGTATAATTACACTTTCGCGAAAGCATCAAACAACAATCATAGCCTGCAGTGGAGGTGTTTTTCAAAATGCCTTGCTAGTTTCAGTACTATCAAAACTTTGCAAAAGCCACAAAAAAGTGTTAAAAATAAATTGTAAATTGTCCAGTAACGATGAAAATATCTCTTTTGGACAGCTGATGTATTTTCAGAATATTAAGAATTAAATCCTATAAATTATGTGTTTAGCAATCCCAGGGAAAATAAAAAGTATTGAACTGCAATATGGCGGTGCAGTGCGAATGGCTACAGTCTCCTTTGGAGGTATTTCAAAAGAAGCTAGTCTAGAAATGTTACCTGATGCAGATATTGGAGATTATGTGTTAGTCCACGTAGGTGTTGCTATCAGTAAGGTAAATGAAGAAGAGGCTCAAAAGAGTTTTAAATACTTAGAAGAGCTCGGAGAGTTGGGAGAGCTCACAGATGTAGATGAATATTTACCTAAATCGGAGTAGTTATGAAGTATATGTCAGAATACCGAGACCCAGAACTTGCCAAAAAGTATCTCGAAGAAATAAAAAAAACAGTTTCGCAACCTTGGTCTATTATGGAGGTTTGCGGCGGGCAAACACATAGTCTAGTTAAAAACGGGATTATCGATATGTTACCCAAGGAGGTGACGATGATTCACGGCCCAGGCTGTCCAGTATGTGTAACTCCTTTGAATATTATTGATAAAGCCATTCATTTAGCGCTAAACGAGAATGTTATTTTATGTTCTTTTGGTGATATGCTTCGTGTACCTGGATCTGGTAAAAATCTTTTAGAAGCAAAAGCAGAAGGTGCAGATGTACGCATTCTGTACTCACCTCTAGAAGCAGTTAAAATTGCAGAGGATAATCCAGATAAAGAAGTCGTTTTTTTTGCAGTAGGTTTTGAAACCACAGCACCTGCAAATGCGTTATCTGTTATTCACGCGCACAGGAAAGAGCTTAAAAATTATTCCATATTAGCATCTCACGTTTTGGTACCACCTGCCATAAAAGCGGTTATCGATGATGAAGAAAGTAAGATAGATGGTTTTCTCGCAGCAGGTCACGTGTGTACTATAATGGGTAATGCAGAATACCATCCATTATCTGCGAAATATAAAGTACCTATCGTAGTAACAGGTTTTGAGCCACTCGATGTTTTACAAGGCATATTAATGGTATTACGCCAATTAGAAGAAAGTAAATCGCAAGTTGAAAATCAATATGCACGTATCGTAAAGGAAGAAGGTAATCCTGATGCTCAAAAAATGATTCACACCGTATTTGAAATAAAAAATCAAATATGGAGAGGTATTGGTGAAATTCCAGATAGTGGGTATCAAGTGCGACCCGAATATGAAGCTTTTGATGCTAACCGTAAATTCAGCATCCGGATTGAAGAAGCACCTGAAAACCCAGATTGTATTTCTGGTCAAATTATGAAAGGCTTAAAGAAACCTTTTGAGTGTTCGCAATTTGGTAAAAAATGTAAACCTACGAATCCATTAGGAGCACCTATGGTAAGTAGTGAAGGTGCTTGTGCTGCCTACTATCATTTCTCAGGACTGGTAGAAGCATAGCCCTTAAAATCCAATTTATTTAATGACAGATAAAAAAATACGAATGCAATTGCAATGCCCAATGCCTAAATTGGACTTTGATGTAATTACCTTAGGTCACGGTAGTGGTGGCGTGCTTACCAATAAATTATTAGATAGTGGTGTTTTTGACTTATTAAGTAACCCAATCCTTGATGAACGTCACGACGGAGCCATTTTTAAAATGGATGGAAAGATGGCCTTCTCAACCGATAGTTTTTTAGTGTCACCCATCTTCTTTCCTGGCGGCAACATAGGCGAATTAGCAGTAAATGGAACGGTTAATGACCTAGCTATGTGCGGTGCTATTCCTAAATATATATCCCTAAGTTTTATTATAGAAGAGGGATTAAAAATGTCTGAATTTTGGGATATTCTTGTGTCAATAAAATTAGCCTGTGAGGAAGCAGGGGTTCACGTGGTAACAGGAGATACTAAAGTTGTAGAAAAAGGAAAGGGTGATAAAATTTTTATCAATACCTCTGGTGTCGGGAGTATACATTATAAAGCTAATATTGCGCCAAGAAATATAAAAGTAGGCGACTCAATTATCGTTAGTGGTAATATCGCTTCACACGGTATGGCCATAATGTCTGTACGCGAAGGATTAGAGTTTGATTCTGAAATTTTAAGTGATTCCACAAATCTTAATCATACGATTTTGTCCCTTATAGAAAGTTATGGCGAAAACATTCACCTGCTCACCGACCCAACTCGTGGTGGTATAGCTACCGTATTAAAAGAAACAGCTCAATCTATAAACTTAGGGATAGAGATTGCGCATAGCAAATTACCCATAGACGCTCAAGTAGCTAGCGCGTGTGAATTGTTGGGTTTAGACCCTATTTATGTCGCAAATGAGGGACTTTTTATAGCTTTTGTAGATGCGTCTATCGCAAATGATTTTCTAGAAGCACTACATAAAGATAAAAATGGCGGAAATGCAAAAATTATTGGAACTGTTACCGAAGAGCATCCCAAACAAGTGATTATGGAAAGTGCCATAGGTGGTAAACGTGTGGTAAGTATGTTGCCTGGGGAACAATTACCAAGAATCTGTTAGCCTATGGATTTTAGCACACTAGGTGACCGCGTTACCAATGCACGATTGTTTAGAGGTTCTGAAGCGAAACCATTTTTGGCTCCAAGGGGTGTTTTTGTCGCAAAGAATAAACTCTTTGTATCGGATACGGGGCAAAACCGAGTTTTTATTTGGAACAAGATACCTACTTCAGAATTTCAGGAACCCGATGTTGTTTTAGGACAACTAGAAGTGGCAGATAGTGGTCGCAATTCTGGAGGAGATGTTACGGCAAATACATTACAGTATCCTTCAGGTATTTGGAGCGATGGCGAACAATTAATCGTTGCTGATGCTTGGAATCATCGCGTACTTATATGGCATACCCTTCCTACATCTAATGGACAGCCTGCAGATGTTGTTTTGGGACAACCTCATTTTAGAACTAATCTACCCAATGTAAAAGGTATCGGAAATGACCCAACATCTCAAACACTAAATTGGCCTTATGGCTTGTTTTCTGACGGACAAAGCCTCTGGGTTGCAGATACGGGAAATAGGCGCATTCTTTTCTATAAGACTATTCCGAAAGAAAATTATACTCCTGCTGATGAAGTAATAGGGAAACCTGCATTCACTACCCGAGATTATAATAACGATGACCCTATCTGGCCCTATTCAATTAAACTAAATAGCAAAGGTCAAATGGCAGTTGCAGATACGCAGTTTTACCGCGTGCTTATTTGGAATTCTAAAGAAGATGCACTTTCAAAACCAGCTGATATTATTATTGGGCAAGATAATTTTGATGCGTGTGGGCAAAATCAATTTAGACTTGCTCCAGAAGCAAATACGTTAAATTGGACATACGATGCCTGTTTTTACAAGGATGGTATCCTCATTAATGATACAGGTAATAGCCGAATTCTATATTTTGATACGATACCAGAGGAAAATAACGCTTTCGCGAAAGCGGTTATAGGCAGAGAAAATTTCACAACCAGTAGCGAGTTTAAAGGTAATATGCACGGTACGCAAAGTGCAATTTACTGGCCATTCTCAATAACCACAGAAGGAAACACCCTATTTATGGCAGATACAGGTAATCACCGCTTGGTTATTTGCGACTTAAAAGGTGAGATATAACCAGTATATCCCAATAACTACGGCAAATAAACCACCCGCAAATCGAATACCTTTGAAAAATATCGGGTCATTTGCTTTTTTAGAGTAGGAAGCAATGCTTCCAAGTATAAGCGCGTAAACTGTCATAGCTAGTACTGTTCCAATCGCAAAACCAATAATATATTGAATGCCTTCTAATTTAGTATCAAATGCTAATACCGGAAGTAATAAGATAAAATGCGCTACTCCAGCAAGTCCGTGAAGAAAACCAATACCTAAAGAGGATAATGTGTTTTGTTTAATTTTCTTTTTATGGGTATGCGATTCGGCTGATGATGTATACGTGTGAATGTGAGTTTCTCCATCGCTATGCGTATGTGGATGATGATGTTTTTTCTTTTCTTTAAAAATGCGATAAAAAGCCCATAGTCCAACCACAATCAAAACTATAGCTACTAATTGTTCACTATATGCAGAAATTGCATCTACCGGAATTACTTCTTTAAAAAGTAGGAATAGAATTCCAATTAAAAGCATTCCTAATAAATGCCCAATCCCCCATACTAATCCTATTTTCCATCCTTTACGCTGAGAAGAAATAGCTAAAGGTGTTACTGCGGCTAAATGGTCTGGTCCAGAAATAACGTGAAGTATAGAGGCAAGTATAGCAGAGAATAAAGTTGTAATCAAAATTTCAAATCGGATATTTTTTAATATTTGGTAAGTTAAAAATTTATTTTAAATATTTTACTCTTCGAGAAGATGTCTCTGGTTTTGGTTTATTTTTAAAGTGTATCCTCTCAGCACATTTTCCTAAACTTCGCGAAAAGCTACATTTCAGGAAAAGAGCTTCATTCACAATAATCTTGGACACAATTTCAAAGTAGCTATCATTACTTTCAGTCGCTATTAAGTCGAACAAACGAACTACATCTGAATAGAACCCTATCAACTTTGAAATAGAGTCCGCTAATTAATTTCACTTACACCTTTCACTTCACAAAGTTGTAAAATTCTGCCCGAAACGAACTGCATAACCGTTCGCGCACTCACTTTTATAAGTTCTTATTCCCTCAAAATTTTAGTGTCAGTTACTGAAAAGGTAACAGCGATGGCGCTATGGGAAGTAAGTAGATATTAAATCATCATCGGCTACTTTCATCTCAATCTTACCTAATAAATAGATAGCAAAACGTATCAAATCCCTGCTTTTTGAGCTAAAAGAAAAGGAAAACGCTCAAGATATAATAAGTATGCAGATAAATGCCATTGTGGCAACTAATTGACACCAATCTAAACCATATATAATTGGCTTAACTATTGACCTAATATGCTCATAATCATTATTAAGTAATATCAATGGTCTCCAGTATTTATTACGAATACTTTAAAAAGTTGATTAGATTTTTCTTAAAAAATGCAAGGTGTAGTTTAACACCTCTTAGGCTTTTTAGCTTTAGATAAAAAGTACTGCAAACCCGAAATTAAATGGAGGGATTGTATAGCAAGAGGGTAACACGCTGGCGCGATGTTACAATATTCAGTTTTTTTCAAAACACCAGTAAAATAAGTGCTTGACAACGATTTATTGTTTTGTGTTTTAAAAATTGAAGTGTTGTTTTTCACGGAAAAACGCTCACAACTAGACAAGGACAACAAATTTTTCACGGAAAAATGGACAAAGGATATGAAAAAGAGCAATTTAAGAGCTTAAGTATTAAAGCTTCTGTAGCAGCTAAGTTCAATAAATTTTGTAAAGAAATGTCACTTTCAAAATCGATGACCTTATTGGTTATGATTGAGTTTTTTGAAGAAAACTGTATTTCACCAACAGAGTCTATGGGACCAAATATGGAGACATTAGAGAAGCGGATTTCACTTCTTATTAAAAAACGAATGAATGGAATGATTGCCATAATGAAAGACATTGAAAAGAACCAGACCAAACCGACAGTAGCAATGCTACAATCACTTTTTGAACAAGCTGAACCAAAGAAGAAAGTACGAATGGTGGAGAAAAATGACCCTTATCTGGAGAAAGACGTTCGCTTTCGCGAAAAGAAATATTTGAATAACAATGATGATGTGTAATGAAAAGTGTAAACTACATTATTCACCTCAATACTATATTGGAAATATTCAATAACGATGAACGTATTAAACAAGGACATATCACATTATACCTTGCCTTCTTCTATTTATGGAATAAAAAATTTTTCAAAGAGACCTTAACCATAAATCGGGAGTTTATAATGGAGCGCGCAAAGATTAAATCAAAAACAACGTATCATAATCATTTGCGAGATTTAGATGCTTGGGGATATCTTACCTACTATCCATCATACCATCCATCAAGAGGTTCTAAGATTAAGATGACCAGAGCTTGTCCCAAAAGTGGTACAACCTCTAGTACACTGAAGGTCCAAAATTTGGACAACTGCGTTCCAAAACCTAGCCAAAATTTGGTATCTTCTTATAAACATAAAACAAAAGAAAACTTAAATAAACAGCCTGTCTTATTTTTTAACGAAAGTGAAGTCATTTTGTTTTTTGAGCAAAATAGTTGGCCAGAGATAGAAGCACTAAAATTTCACGCTTTTATTAAATCGAAAAAATGGAAAACAGACAATTGGCAAACTATAGCGAGGATTTTTGCTAAAAACGATTTTGAATTAAAAGAACCTAAAATGAGGAGTCCAATTTCTGGCTATGTAGAAAAACTTAGAAATGATGGGGATAGGGACTATTGAATGCTCTTTTGAAAAACCTATTTTATTTGTCTTACTGCTTGGGTTGAAGCCTGCATTTTAGCCTTGAGTATCTTCATATCTTCGCTCACTTTTCTATCCAAAATTTTGGCGTAATGTTGCGTAGTTCTTAAAGATTTGTGACCAAGCATTTTGCTTACAGATTCAATAGGAACACCATTTGATAGTGTTACTGTAGTTGCAAACGTATGTCTCGCCAAGTGAAAAGTTAGGTTCTTTGTTATTTTGCAAAGTATCGCTATTTCCTTAATGTAGGCATTCATTTTTTGATTACTTAATACCGGAAGTAGTCTACCTTTATTCGAAACATCAGGATGGTCGTCATACTTCTTCAAAATATCAATAGCTGTGGGTAATAATGGAATACTGCTTCGCGTATCGGTTTTAGAACGTTTTATTTTAATCCACTTATCACCATCTATACCAATTACGATATCGTTGCGCGAAAGCTTCTTTACATCGGCATATGCAAGTCCGGTAAAACAAGAAAAGAGAAAGATATCTTTGACTTGGTCCAAACGTTCTGTATGTAATTCCTTTTCCACCATCTTTTGAATTTCTTCTTCGGTAAGAAATTCTCTCTCAACTATTTTAAGTTTAGCTTTCCAATTTGCAAATGGGTCTTTCTGAATCCAATCGTTAGCAAAAGCGATACGTATGATTTTTTTGAAATTTGTGACATACTTAATAGCTGTGTTATGCGCGCACTTTCGTTCTGTTTTTAAGTAGTATTCTAAGCCCGATATAAATTTATGGTCTACATCTTTTACTGGAATATCCTCAAGGTTATATTCTAAATTTATATAATCTGAAACGTGTTTCTTTGCTGTTTTGTAGCGCTCTATGGTTCCAGGAGCAAATTCTTTCCCTACTAAACGTTCAATCTTATCATTATGATTCTGGAAAATTTCAAGTAGCATCTTATGATGTATTCCTTTGCCTAAATAAACATTCTTAATAATTTCAGCCGTGACCAGCTCTTGATTCTCAGATAACGTTTCCTGAATCTTGTAGATTTTAACTTTAATAGTGTCCATATACTTATTAAGCTCACGAACATCAGTTGTCGTTCCGCGAACCTTTCCAGCCTCAGAGTTCCATCTACTCAATAACACCTTTCGTTTTATGCTCAACTCGCTACGCTTACCATTTACCGTTATTCTTAAGTAAATAGGAGCATTACCGTTTTTGTCAATGTCATTACCTCTTGGGTAAAATAGGATTGAAAATGTAGTTTTCATCGGTGCGTGGTTTTTATCGCACTATAAGGTACAAAAAATACAAATGCAAATTACACGTAAACCCCTATACAACAATAGTTAACGACTTATTAGGTGCGTATTTTAGTATAAATATTTACGCACCGAATCACGCACCTTTTATTTGATATTATATGATTTTAGATGATATTATGAAAAATTAAAAAAGCCCATAAACATAGTGTTTACGGGCTTTTAGCAGAATTTGGTAATTCCTAAGCGGAGAAAGAGGGATTCGAACCCCCGGAGGTGTGACCCTCAACAGTTTTCAAGACTGCCGCATTCGACCACTCTGCCATTTCTCCTGAGTGCCTCATCAGGTATTCCCTGAATGCGGGTGCAAATATATAAAGGTTTTCTTTTCTAATAAAGCCTTTTCTAATTTATTTTTCATCTAAATACTATTAGTTCTTTTTTAAAAAATGAAAAGGTTGAATTTCAGTTATTTATTACCTTGCCACAATGCATGAACCACTAGTAAGTATTTTAATTCCCTTTAAAAATGTAGCCGAATATTTTGAAGAATGTCTAGATTCTATTCAAAAACAGACGTATACCAATTGGGAAGTAGTTGCCGTTAATGACAACTCTAATGACTTAAGTGTAACAATAGCCAAATCATTTGCAGCTAAAGACGCTAGGTTTAAAATACTGGACAATGATGAAGCCGGAATTATAACGGCCCTAAGAAAAGCTTATCTACACAGTAAGGGTGATTATATTTCTAGGATGGATGCCGATGACTACATGGATAAAGACCGTATTAAGATTATGGCGGAATCACTGGCTACTCATGGAAAAGAAACTCTTGCTATAGGAAAAGTGAAATATTTTTCAAAAAAAGGAGTAAAAAACGGTTATGACCGTTATGAAAAGTGGTTGAACAAGCTAACCGCAACGGGCGATAATTTTAAGGAAATATACAAGGAATGTGTAATTCCCTCCCCTTGTTGGATGGTACATAGGTCTGACTTTGACGCATGCGGTGCATTTAAGCCTAATAGATACCCGGAAGATTATGACTTGGCATTTCGTTTTTATGAAAAGGGCTTAAAATGTTTACCCTGCACCACTACCCTACACTATTGGCGAGATTATGACATTAGAACATCACGTACTAGCGAACATTATGCGCAAAACTACTTTTTAGATATAAAACTACATTACTTCTTAAAGCTTGAATTAAAAGCAAACGACAACCTTGTAGTTTGGGGCGCGGGAAAAAAAGGAAAAACAATTGCCAATTTACTGGTTAAAAAAAATATACCTTTTCATTGGGTTTGTGATAACGAAAAGAAAATAGGTAAGGACATTTATGATGTACGCCTTGATCATTTCTCTGCGTTGCGCAAAATTTCTCACACTAAATCCATAATTACCGTAGCCAATGAAGAAGACCAACTGAACATTACCTCTTTTTTTAATGAATTGAATAAAAAAACAGCAGTAGATTATTTCTTTTTCTGTTAAGCGACCTTCATAAAAATAATAGTGGCCAACTAACAAACTTCTAAATTCAAAATAATTATCTTTGCATTAATCAAAAACAGGAATGCAATTTAAATATCCAGAACTTCTTTGGGGTCTTTTACTACTAATCATTCCTATATTAATTCACCTTTTTCAATTACGCAGATTTAAGAAAACACCCTTTACAAATGTAAAGTTCTTAAAACAAGTTGTCTCTGAATCTAGAAAAAGCAGCACCCTAAAAAAATGGTTGTTGCTCATATCCAGAATGATGATTCTTGCTGCCTTGGTATTGGCTTTTGCTCAACCATTCTTTGCAAACGATACGGCATTACAAGAAAAAGAAATTGTGTTCTACTTGGATGATTCTTTTAGTATGAACGCCCAAATTGAAAACGGAAATCTTTTTCAAAATACCATTCAAGATTTCATTAAATACGCACCAACGGACACACGCTTTACCTTGTTTACTAACAAAGAGGTGTTCAAAGATGTAGAGATAAGTGAAATACAGAATGAGCTATTGAATATTAATGTTTCTTCAGAACAATTAAAAATCGATGAAATCATATTAAGGGGAAATACCTTTTTTAGTAAGAACGCCGGAACTCAAAAGAACTTAGTTCTTATATCTGATTTTCAACAAAGATTGGGTACCATTTCTAAGACCGACCCTATTGATAATCTTCATATTAAATACATAAAACCGGATAGTAACTTCATAGTAAATACCTCTTTAGATTCTATTTTCATAAGTAACAGAACCAATGAGAACATTGAGCTAACAGCCTATTTATCAACGAATACAGAAGAAGAATCCATACCAGTGTCATTATTTGACAATGACAAACTTATTGCTAAAACAGCAGCAAAGTTCAATGGATCTAAAAAGACCGAAGTTAGTTTTACATTGAATGCGAAAGAGACTATTCTAGGTAAGATCACCATTTCAGATAATGGATTATCCTATGATAATGAATTTTACTTTAATATTGATAAAAACCCAAAGATCAAGGTACTGGCTATTGGCAATTCTCCTTCAGGGTTCTTAGAACGTATTTATACAGATGATGAGTTTGTATTTACCAATAGTACACTAGATCAATTAAATTACAGCAGTATTGAAAACCAAGATTTAGTAGTTCTAAATGAAATAGAGAACCTACCTAGCTCACTTGTAACAGCATTGAGAACCTTAACTAAAAACGGAGGTAGCTTTACACTTATACCCGCTGTAAAAGGCAACAACAATTCATACAACGACCTATCATCGGCACATTATGCCACACAATACGGCAATTCATCAGCCCAGGAATTATCCATATCGGAAATAAAAACGGGACATCCCTTATTTCAAAACGTCTTTGATAAAAAGGTGTCCAATTTTCAGTATCCAAAAGTTAATGAACACTTTAAAATAAGTACCAAAGGTCCTGTTGCGATAGCGCTTCAAAACAAAGACCCTTATTTGGTAGGAGATTCTAATGCTTATTTCTTCTCTGCAGCATTAAATGCCAACAACTCAAACTTCATAAATTCCCCGTTAATAGTTCCGTCTTTTTACAATATGGGAGTAAACAGTTTAAAAATTCCACCGTTGTATGCCAATCTTGGTACTGATATTTCTGTAGAAATACCACTAAACTTGCAACAAGACGATATTATTAAAATTAGTAGTTCCGTAAATGAGTTTATTCCTCAACAACGTATACTACCTAATAAAGTACAGATCAATTTTGCCGAAAATCCAAAAAATGCCGGTATTTATAAAGTTGTTCATAACGATAGTATTCTTAGACATATCAGTTTTAATGAAAATAGAAAAGAAAGTGAGTTGTTGTATTCACCATTACCGGAAAACAACAGCAGTACATCCATTTCCAATTTCTTTTTAGAAAGTCAAAAAAACAATGCCATAAACGAGTTTTGGAAATGGTTTGCTATTTTAGCATTGGTATTTGTTATAATAGAAACCTTACTTCAAAGATTTTTAAAATAAGCTAATAACGAACCCTCTGTAGCCCTATGAACATACTTTTAAAATCAGTAACGATAGTAAATGGGAGTACAAATCATCTTCATTTAAAAAAACGCGATATCCTGATTAAAAATGGTATAATAGACGCCATTGAAAGCAAGATAGAGCCTAGTGGCAAAACAAAGGTTATTGATATAAAGAACCTACATGTTTCCATCGGCTGGTTTGATAGTGGTGTAAATTTTGGCGAGCCAGGTTACGAGGAAAGAGAGACCATAGAAAACGGATTATTGACAGCTGCAAAAAGTGGATTTACAGATGTAGTTTTAAATACCAGCAGCCATCCAACTCCAGATTCGGCATCGGATATCGTATACCTTAAAAATGCGTCCAAAAATCAGCTAACCAATCTATATCCGCTAGGGAATCTTACCGTAAAAGGAGAAGGAGAAGTTCTTGCCGAAATTTATGACATGAAAAATGCCGGGGCGCTTGGCTTTTATGATTACAAAGGACCAATGGGCAATGCCAACCTTTTAAAGATAGCCCTGCAATATGCTCAAAATTTTGAAGGTATGGTATTCTCTTTTCCTTTGGATAAAAGCATCTCTGGAAAAGGAATTGTCAATGAAGGCATTACCAGCACCAAATTAGGCTTAAAAGGCATACCTACATTAGCCGAAGAATTACAAATTGCAAGAGACCTTTTTGTTCTTGAATATACTGGCGGCAAATTGTTTATTCCAACTGTATCCTCTGCAAACTCTGTAAAATTAATTGCCGACGCAAAAAAGAAAGGACTTCAAGTGTTCTGCAGTGTTGCTGTGCACAATCTAACGATTACAGACAGTGAACTTGAAAATTTTGACACACAGTTTAAGGTCATGCCACCTTTACGCACTTCTGCTGACATTAAAGCATTACAAAAAGCAGTTAAAAACGGAACTATTGATTTGGTAACGACAGACCATACACCCCTGAATATTGAACTTAAACATGTAGAATTTGACAATGCCGAATTTGGAACCATTGGTTTAGAAAGTGCATTTGGTACGCTCAATGATATATTTGGTGTAGAAGAAACCATAGCTATACTTACCAAAGGACGTTCCATATTTGGGTTGGATGAACCTGAAATTGAAACCGGTAAAGCTGCCAATTTAACCTTATTCACAACCGAAGATACTTTTGAATTCTCTGATGAGCATATTTACAGCTCTAGTAAAAATGCTATAGCTTTAGGTAAGACCATGAAAGGAAAAGTCGTTGGAAGCATTTCTAATAATCAAATCATTTTAAATAAGTAATGGAGAAATCTACCGATGTACCTGGAAAAAATATAGCAGTAATAGCATACTTAACCATAATTGGAGCAATAATAGCTTTATTTATGAACAATGAACCAAAACATACGTTTGCCAGAGTACATACACGCCAAGCTTTTGGGCTACACTTAATGTTCCACGGATTTGCTATTTTCTCAAGCGTTTGGTTTAACCAATATGCATTATATGGTTTATACCTTTGTTACATTGTGTTATGGGTATACGGCTTTATTGGCGCCCTTAGCAACAAAGAACAAATTGTGCCTATTGTAGGTCCTTATTTTCAAAAGTGGTTCACCTTTATCCAATAATAAAATGACAACAGCTCCCCTATCCTTAGAACATATTATAAAACCTTCTTCATTGACCGACAAAAAGCCTCCGGTACTATTTATGCTGCATGGCTATGGTAGTAATGAAGATGACCTTTTTTCATTTGCCTCTGAACTGCCACAGGAATTATGTATTATCTCGGTACGTGCCCCATATATTTTACAACCCTATGGATATGCATGGTATGCCATAAATTTTGATAACGAAAAAGGAAAATGGAGCGATGACGATCAAGCCATAGCATCTCGTGACAAAATAAAAAATTTCATTGACGAAGCTTGCTCCACTTATGGCTTAGATGAAAAAAATGTAAACTTACTAGGCTTTAGTCAAGGTACCATTCTAAGTTATGCCGTTGCCCTATCATACCCTGAAAAAGTAAAGAATATTATTGCTCTTAGTGGGTACATTAATGAAAATATATTGGTTGAAACTTATAAAGAAAACAATTTCGACCATTTAAATTTCTATTCTTCACATGGTGATATGGATCAGGTAATCCCTATTGATTGGGCTAGAAAAGCACCGGTAATATTGGAAAAACTGAACATAAAACATGTTTTTGAAGAATTCCCTGCCGGGCATGGCGTAGCTCCACAGAACTTCTATTCTTTAAAAAAATGGATTTCAACTAAGATTTAATTACTACGGGTATAAAGCAAGTGATCAACTAGTGTAAAGTCTACACCAAGATCATCTTTTAACTCATATCTGATTAAAAGTTCTCCCCAGTATTTTCCATCGGAAAAATCGGTTAAAATCCATTTATGGTTAAGAACTTTTATTTTATTGATCTTAAAATCGTTCTGCATACCTTCATACGGAACTAATGGATTATCACCTTTTTGCGCATTGGTTTCCAGTAGTTTATCGGCAATATAACCTGCAGGGTTTTCTAAATCCAAGTGATCAAAATAAGCCAAGGCATCATCATTGTTTTCCAATGAAAAATACTGCATATCCAAAACCTTTAAAGATGATGTTTGTACTGAATCTTTTAAAACTTCAACTTGTTTTTCCAACATAGATATTTTCTCAGACCCTGCTTTCACTATGTTATTACTACTGACAAATAAATACAGACATATTAGTGATACAAATAAAAACAGGTAAAGAAATATTTTATTCTTCATAATTAAATGGTGATTGTTAAATTATCGTAAGCCAAATGAACGTTACTCGGTAATGATTTTTCTATTTCATCATGAAAACCAAGTAAGTGGCTTATGTGTGTTAAATATGCTTTTTCTGGTTGAATCAAATCAATAAAGGCAAGTGCTTCTTCTAAGTTAAAATGAGAAATATGCGGTTCAATACGTAGCGCGTTTACCACCACTACCTTAGAACCTTTAATCTTTTCCAATTCTTCTGGGGCTATGGTCTTAACATCTGTCAAATAGGTAAAGTCGCCCACTCGGTAGCCAAATACCTGCACCTTGTTATGCATAACATTAATAGGAGTTACTAATGTATCCCCAATTGAGAATGGCTCATTATTTTTAACCAAATTAATATCTACCGTTGGCGCACCAGGATATTTGTTTTTCTCTTCAAAAATATAATCAAAACGCTTTTTTAATGAGGCCACTACCCTGCTATGAGCAAACAAAGGAATATTACCTTGCCTAAAGAAATATGGGCGAATATCATCTAAACCAGCCGTATGATCAGAGTGCTCATGGGTGTACAAAATACCATCTAGACGATTAACATGCTGCCTTAGCATTTGTTGCCTAAAATCTGGACCGCAATCAATTACATAGTTAAACTCTTTCCATGAAAGTAAGACAGAAACCCTTAGCCTTTTATCCTTCTCATTACTACTTAAGCAAACAGGATGTGTACTACCAATAATTGGAATACCCTGAGAAGTCCCCGTTCCTAAAAAAGTAACACTTAATTTATTGGTCATGTGCTACAAATTTAATTCCTTTTTAATAAAATTAATGATGGAAATTAAAGAGATTAACATAATTGAGAGGCAATAAAAACAATTACCAAAACTTCTTCCAATTTTTTGGAGCTATTGCCCTTTGTAACAACCATTCTTTATAACTTTGTTAAAAGTTAAACAGCTAACAAAATGGCATCGGTATTAAAAAGAGATAGTGTCTTTGAAAATATTCCTTCTATAAAGGCAAAAACCTTACGAATAAATTTAAATCCGGATATCTACGGAACTTTTGCAGAAATTGGCGCCGGGCAAGAAACCGCCCGTCATTTCTTTAGATCCGGTGGTGCATCTGGTACCATTGCAAAGGCAATGAGTGCCTATGACAAAGATTTTAGTGATGCTATTTACGGTGTAGAATCTGACGGACGCTATGTAACCCAAGCAAGGTTAAAGACCATGCTAGATTACGAAATGCAGTTAATGGAAGAGCGAATTAGTAGAGAAAACCACCCTGACCGATTATTTTTCTCCTATGCGAATACAGTAGCGACCATTGATTTTTCTAAGCGATACAAAGGTCATGGCTGGGTTGGAATCAGATACCAATTAGACCCTAAGCAAAAAGAATTTGACGAAATTATATTACATATTCGTTTTAAGCAGAACGAAGCAAGACTACAACAAGAAACCCTAGGAATTCTTGGTGTAAACTTAATATATGGTGCTTTTTACAAGTATCATAAACCAAAGAAAATGTTGAAATATTTATATGACCATATAGATAAGGATACATTGGAAATAGACATGATCAACTTCTCCGGTCCAAATTTCAAAGAAGTGGATAACCGTTTAATGAGTTTGCAACTTATTAAAAATGACATGACAGATGCTGTAATGTTCGGTCCTGACGGTAACAACCTTTTACCTGCGGCCGTGCTTTACAAAAAGAACATATTGGCTTTACGTGGTAGTTTTAGACCCGTAACCAAGGTTAATTTAGATATGTTCGAAAAGTCTTATGATATTTTTATACGAGATAAAGGTGTAGACCAAAATAACACTATTGTCATTTTTGAAATAACACTTTCCAACTTAAAAGCTTCTGGTGAAATTGATGAACAAGATTTCATGGACAGGGCAGAATTACTATGTTCACTTGGTCATTCGGTAATGATTTCCAAATTCCAGGAGTATTATAAATTGGTAGAATACTTTAACAATTATACCAAAAACAGAATTGGTCTTACAATGGGTGTAAATAACCTTGTAGACATATTCGATGAAAAGTATTATCGTCATTTAAGTGGTGGCATACTTGAGGCTTTTGGTAAACTATTCTTTAAAGATTTACAGGTATACCTATACCCAATGAAAAACCCAGATACCGGGCAGATCATGACAAGTAACAACGTTAAGGTTCACCCTCGTATGAAAGAATTGTACAAATTCTTTAAATACAATGGTAAGGTTATGGATATCATTGATTACGAACCAGACGTTATGCATATTTTCTCTAGAGATGTGCTTAAAAAGTTGATGAACAATGAAGATGGCTGGGAAGAAATGTTACCAGAAGGTATTGCCGAAATTATAAAACAAAAACAATTATTTACCAGAAAAACCGAAGATCAAGAAGCTGAATAAGTTTTCTACCTTCGATTCCAAAAAATAAAAAATGCCCACAATAGTGGGCATTTTTAGTATTTTAAAAGTCTACAAAATTAATCTAATAACTGAGCTGCGTGGTCCTTGGTCTTTACCTTATCTATTACTTTAGTGACTATCCCCTCTTCATCAATTATAAAGGTTTTTCTATGAATACCATCATATTCGCGACCCATAAATTTCTTTAAACCCCATACCCCAAAAGCATTGATTACCGTATGGTCTTCATCTGCCAATAACGGAAAAGGAAATTCATATTTGTTTCTAAAATTTGTTTGTCTTTTTTCAGAATCGGCACTTACTCCTAAAAGTTCATAACCTTGTGATTGTAATTCCGCATAATTATCGCGTAAATTGCAAGCCTCTGCGGTACAACCAGGTGTACTTGCTTTTGGATAGAAAAATACTATTAGTTTTTTTCCTTTATAATCTGATAAATTCACAGTATTGCCATCTTGATCTTTAGCAGAAAATGATGGTACTTTATCACCAACTTTTAACGTATTCATCTATGATATTTTTTAAATTTGTGTTTAAATATTCTCAATCAAAATTAAACATTTAATGACGAAAGCCGAAAAAATAGCTTTTACAATTGATACTTTACAAGAGTTATATCCAGAAATTCCTGTTCCCTTAGATCATAAAGATCCTTATACTTTATTAATTGCAGTATTAATGTCTGCCCAAAGTACAGACGTTAGGGTAAATAAAATAACCCCCTTACTTTTTGCAAAAGCGGACAACCCTTATGACATGATTAAACTGAGCATAGATGAAATTAGGGAAATTATTAAACCCGTTGGTTTATCGCCAATGAAAGCAAAAGGTATTTACGGATTATCAAAAATTTTAATAGAAAAACATAATGGTGAGGTTCCCCAAAATCTTGAAGATTTAGAAGAATTACCTGCTGTTGGCCATAAAACAGCGAGTGTAGTAATCTCACAAGCATTTGGAATTCCTGCTTTCCCGGTAGACACACATATTCACAGGCTACTATATAGGTGGGGGTTCACCAATGGTAAAAATGTGGCACAAACCGAAAAAGATGCCAAGAGGCTATTTCCAAAAGAAATTTGGAACGATCTTCACTTACAGATTATTTGGTATGGTAGAGAATATTCACCCGCTAGAGGCTGGGATCTTGAAAAAGACATAATCACCAAGACCATTGGTAGAAAAACGGTTTTAAATGATTATTATAAAAATAAAAAAACCCGCAGTTAGCGGGTTTTTTTATTAATTCAAAAATGTTTCGAATTCTAAATCTTCGTATTCAAATTCAAAGAGCGCTTGTGAATAGCTCAACAAGAAATTGATTGTTTTAGGACATACTTTATTAAATCCTGTCTGTTCTTGGTAATCTGAGTAAATTTTTTCCATACTTCCTACGTTGTTACAATAAAATAACGCAGCAAATTTGGAAATATTGTTTATTTAATTTTTACCCTCTATTAATTCGTAAGAACTATATTGTTTTTTTCAATGATTTTTCTAAGGTTAATAAGAGCATAACGCATTCTACCTAAAGCTGTATTTATACTTACACCAGTATTTTCTGAGATTTCTTTAAAGCTCATATCCTTATAGATACGCATTAACAAAACCTCTTTTTGATCATCTGGCAATTCTTCTACCAATTGTCTAAGATCAGTATCTATTTGATTTTTAATTAGTTGTTTTTCGGCATTTAACTTATCATCTCCAATTACAGAGAAAATATTAAAGTCATCGCTGCCTTCAAACATTGGCATTCTTTTGTTTCTTCTAAAGTGGTCAATGATCAAGTTATGTGAAATTCTCATTACCCAAGGTAAAAATTTACCTTCTTCACTATACTTACCTCTTTTTAAAGTTTTGATCACTTTAATAAAAGTATCTTGAAAAATATCTTCTGTAATATCCCTATCTAAAACCTTAGAATAGATAAAACTAGTAATACGCTGATTGTGTCTGTTAATTAAAATTTCAAGGGCACCTTCGTTTCCGTTGATATAATCCTTAACTAATTCTGAGTCTTCAATTTGTAGTTTCATACGAGTTACTTTCTTTAATTGGTTAAGATTGGGAAAATCTTTTTAGTTAATTGGTTTGTTTTTTATTTCTGATATAAAACTAGAGAAAAGGGGGGCTGTAGGAAAAAGTATGTTGTCAAACCGCGTTTTTTTGATGTGAAACATCGAAAAAGTATATTTCCATACAATAAATAGTATTTAGTATAGTTCGGCGGGCAAATTGTAAGAATTCCAAAATCTCACTGAAAGCCCTTAAGTATTGCTAATACAATAGAATACATATATATAAGAAGAGGTAATATATTATTTGTCCTACAAGAATAAATACTACAACAAAAAAAACTTGATAATAAAAAAGTAGTAGAAATGAAAAAACCCTTAAGCTTAGCTTAAGGGTTTATATATGATGTAAGATTGTTCTTAGTTCAAATTAGTTTCAAACTGCAATCCTTTTGCCTCAGTTACATTTAAAGATTTAGAATAAGACAGTAAAAACTGAATAGTTTCTGGTTTAGCCTTTACTACTTTAGTGTTATTCTGGTTCTTAGTGTATAATTTTTCCATGCTATTTGTTGTTTAGGTTCATCTAAAGAACGACACATGGATGAAGATAGTAGATCCACTCGACCTAAGACCAATTAATTCGTTAAAACTATATTATTGGCCTCAACAAGCTTTCTAAGGTTTATTAAAGCGTAGCGCATTCTTCCTAACGCAGTGTTAATACTCACACCCGTATTATCGGAAATTTCTTTAAAGCTCATATCTTTATATATACGCATCTCTAAAACTTCTTGTTGATCCTCCGGTAGCTCTTTTATCATTCTCAATAGATCAGTATCTATTTGCTCTTTTATCAATTGCTTTTCCGCATTCAATTTATCGTCACCTAACAATGAAAAGATATTATAACTTTCCTTGCTATTATACATTGGCATTCTGTTATGCTTTCTAAAATGATCTATAACAAGGTTATGAGCTATACGCATTACCCATGGTAAAAATTTGCCCTCTTCGTTGTAGGCACCTCTTTTTAAGGTTCGTATAACCTTCATAAAGGTATCTTGAAAAATATCTTCGGTAAGTTCACGGTCACCTACTTTAGAATAGATAAATCCTGTTAACCTAGAGTTATGACGATTGATTAAAGCTTCAATAGCTTTTTCGTCTCCTTGAATATATTGCTTTACTAATTGGGAATCTTCAACTTGTACTACCATAACGTTACTTGTAGGGTTAAAATGCAGTCCCAAATTCAAAATGAATAAGGGTCTAATGGTTAAATTCTAACTTAAAAAGTAATGTTGCGTTATAGGCGTGTTGAATTAAAATGAGATTCCAAAGATATAAAAAAATAAATACTCTTATAAAAATGTGAAAATTTCTTACTCCATTTTTAGATAAACGGCATTTTTTAGTTCAGAAAAAAGGCAAAGCGTATCTTTGTATTCTTAGAAATTTGTATGCCTACACTTACCGAAATAAATCCGAAAGAAAACATTATAATCAAGGGTGCTAAATTGCACAACCTAAAAGATATTGATGTTGTTATACCTAGAAATAAACTTGTGGTCATTACAGGACTTTCAGGTTCTGGAAAGTCTAGTTTAGCTTTTGACACCTTGTACGCAGAAGGTCAAAGACGCTATGTAGAAAGCTTATCATCCTATGCCCGACAGTTTTTGGGCAAATTGGATAAACCTAAGGTAGATTATATTAAAGGTATAGCCCCAGCTATTGCAATTGAGCAAAAAGTGAATTCTACCAATCCTAGATCAACCGTTGGTACAACCACTGAAATTTATGACTACATAAAACTTTTGTTTGCGCGTATTGGTAAGACCTACTCCCCTGTTTCTGGTAACGAAGTAAAAAAACATACTGTTACAGATGTTGTTAATCATGTAAATGCTTATACCGAAGGTACCAAGCTCTTACTTTTAGCACCTATTACCATTCGTGAAGATAGAGATGCCACAAAATCATTGGAATTATTTTCAAAACAAGGTTACGCACGTATTAAATATAATGACAGTGTAATGCGAATAGATCAAGCTCCCAAGGATATTGGCAAAAAGTTTGATCTTGTAATTGACAGAATCATTACCAAAGACGACGAAGATTTTTACAATAGATTGGCAAATGCCGTAGATACTGCCTTTTTTGAAGGTAAGGGCGAATGTATGATCGAGGAACTGGCAGATGGCAAACAAACACCTTTCAGTAATAAGTTTGAATTAGATGGTATTACATTTCTTGAACCGAATGTTCATCTCTTTAGCTTTAATAATCCCTACGGTGCTTGTCCAAAGTGCGAAGGGTACGGAGATGTTATCGGTATAGATGAAGATCTGGTTGTACCAAATACGGCATTATCGGTTTACGAAAATGCGATTTTCCCATGGAGAGGAGATAGCATGAGTTTTTATAGAGATCAGTTGGTCAACTCAGCATATAAATTTGATTTTCCAATTCATAAACCTTGGTTTGAACTTACTGAAGAGCAAAAACAATTGGTTTGGGATGGTAATGCACATTTTATAGGACTACATAAGTTCTTTGGAATGTTAGAAGAGAAAAGCTATAAAATACAGAACAGGGTAATGCTCTCAAGATATAGAGGTAAAACCAAATGTAATGTTTGTAATGGCAAAAGGTTACGTCCGGAGACAGATTATGTGAAAGTTGGCGGAGCTTCCATTTCTTCATTGGTAGGGTTATCCATAGAAAAACTGATTCTGTTTTTTAACGACCTTAAATTAAATGAAAGTGACGCAACCATTGCAGCAAGACTTTTAGTTGAAATAAACACACGGTTAGGATTTTTGGATAAGGTGGGTTTAAATTACCTAACCATTAACAGAAAATCCAATACATTATCTGGTGGAGAAAGTCAACGTATAAATCTAGCAACCTCTTTAGGTAGTAGTTTGGTAGGTTCCATGTATATTTTAGATGAGCCAAGTATTGGACTACACCCAAGAGATACTGAAAATTTGATAGAGGTTTTACTATCCTTACGTAATCTGGGCAATACCGTTATAGTGGTTGAACATGACGAAGATATCATGAAGGCCGCAGATGTGGTTATAGATATAGGTCCGGAAGCCGGTACACATGGCGGCGAAGTAGTGGCTCAAGGTACACTTAAGGAAATACTTAAGTCAAAATCGCTCACGGCCCAGTATCTAAATGGTAAAATGGAGATTAAGGTTCCTAAAGAACGTAGAACTTCAAAAAACCATATTACTATAAACGGTGTTCGTGAAAACAACCTTAAAAACATCAATGTTACTTTTCCTTTAGATATGTTAACCGTAGTAACAGGTGTATCCGGTAGTGGAAAAAGTACTTTGGTCAAAAAACTGTTATATCCTATAGTACTTAAAGAAACTGGTGGGTATGGAGAAAAAGCAGGTCAGCATACTTCTGTGGAGGGCAAGTACAAACATATTAAACATGTAGAATTTGTAGATCAAAATCCGATCGGGAGATCTTCACGCTCTAATCCTGTAACTTACATAAAGGCATATGATGATATTAGAAGTTTGTTCGCTGGCCAAAAACTGAGCAAGATCAGAAATTACCAAGCAAAGCATTTTTCATTCAATGTCGATGGCGGTAGATGTGAAAAATGTAAAGGTGAAGGTGAAATCACCGTAGAAATGCAGTTTATGGCAGATGTTCATTTGGAATGTGAAACCTGTGGTGGTAAACGATTTAAAAAAGAAGTACTTGAGGTCACTTTCAATAATGCGAATATAGACGATGTACTTAATATGACCATTGACGATGCTATTCAGTTTTTTGAAACCGGAGAGCAGACCAAAATAGTCACTAAACTAAAACCTTTACAAGATGTTGGTTTGGGGTATGTAACATTGGGGCAATCTTCATCTACCCTTTCCGGTGGAGAGGCACAACGTATTAAATTAGCTTCTTTTTTGATTAAAGGTAGTACCAAAGAAAAAGCGCTCTTCATTTTTGATGAGCCAACTACGGGATTACATTTTCATGATATTCAAAAACTATTGAAATCATTTTACGCACTTATTAAGAAAGGACATTCTATTGTAGTCATTGAACATAATATTGATTTAATTAAATGTGCAGACTACATTATAGATCTTGGTCCAGGTGGTGGTGAAAATGGTGGACAATTATTAGCCGAAGGTACTCCAGAAGAGGTTGTAAAAAGCAAAAAATCGTACACGGCGAACTACCTAAAAGAGAAAATAAATTAAATTTACTCCAAAAGCAAAGTATTTAAATATATTACAAACCATTGATTATCAGTGCTATAATTAATGGTTTTGATTTTTGGCACGCTGTTTGTAATGTACTAAGGGAATGTAAATAATTACATTTAGAACAACTGCTCCACGGGGCAGAGTTAAACCTTATATTATGAAGAACTTAGTACTCCTTTTTACAGCGATGATTTTTAGCACCACAGGTGTTTTCGCTTCAGGTATTAGCGAAGATAAGGTTGCAAACAGCAATACTTATAGATATGACAACTCATTTATTTTTATAGAAAACGGAATTACTTTTTCTGTTTACCCAGATGGTGAATTTGATTTTTATATTGAAAACCAGGTAACAGGAAGTAGAAACGGAGTAACGTTCAATTCAGGTTACGATTATAGTCCATTTGCTCAATATGATGATTATGGTGCTGTAATTCAAGTAGAAAATGTGCCTATTTATTATGACTATTATGGTCGTGTTAATCAAATTGGTGATGTTAATATCAATTACAGAAACAACAGAGTACGTAGTATAGGTGGTATGTACGTATACTATAACAACCGTGGTTTTTATGATTACCATACCGGTTATATCAATATTTACAACAGAAACTATGTGTACCGTCCTTTCCATAGATGGTTCGTTAGACCGGCAGTAGGATTTAGTTTGGTATTCAATAGTCCGTACAGAAGATATTACACACCAGTAAGATATTCTTACTACAGACCTTATAGAAATAATTTCAGAAGGGCTTATGTAAATGTTGGTAAGCAGTATAGATATAATAAAGTAAGAAATAACAGAACTAAAATTTATAGAAACGATAAGCGTGTAGCCGTAAGAAATAATACATACAGAAGTAACAGATCAGTGGCTAAAAGAGACAATGGATTAAGAACCGGTAGATCGGTTGCCGCTAACAATACTTCAAGAAACAATAGAAACTCAACGGTCAATAGATCTACTACTGTTAGACGTAGTAATACCAATAGTGGTAGAACTACACAAAGCAGAACGGTTACTAGAAGTTCTAATAACGGAACAGTTAAAAGAAGTACTACAGTAAATCGTAGTACGCCAAATAGAACGGTTACAAAAAGAGAGGTTACACGTACACCAAAAAGTACTACGGTAAAAAGAAGTACTACAACGTACAAGAAACCCGTTAGCAGAAGTGCAAATACTAGAACTGCTACAAATACCAGAACACAGCGTAGCACTGTTACAAGAAAAGCGACCAAGAGTCCTTCTAGAAGTACGGTAAGTAGAAGTTCTAATTCAAGATCTGTAAGTAAAGCTCCTTCTAGAAGCTCAAGCTCTAGAACAAGTTCTGCAACTAGAAGTAGTAGAAGAAATTAAAATAAGTTTTTAGGTTGGTTAGTTGTAAAGCGCCGTAATGAATTCATTCATTGCGGCGCTTTTTTAATGCAATAATCCCTCCTCAGGAAATAATTTTCTAAACTTTTTAGGCAAACTAGTAACTATCTTCATTTTCTCTTGGGTAAAAGGATGAATAAACTCTAAGGTGCCGGCATGTAAGTACAGACCTTTACCCTTTAATTGCAACCCTTCAAGAAAATAAGTAGCATCGCCCAAAATGGGGTTTCCAATAGATAGTAAATGTTTTCTAAGTTGATGCCTTCGCCCCGATCTCGGATTTAGCTTTACCAGATTTAAAAATGAAAAACGTTCAGACTTCAGTGATTTTACTACCTTAAAACTAGAACTAGCAGGTTTATCATCTATAGCATCATCAATAACCCCAGCTGGTATTTGTGAACCAATGGTTACGGCATAGTACGTTTTAGTAATTTCTTTATGTTCAAATAATTTGTTGAGTGCTGTAATTGCACTACTGGTTTTCCCAACAAGAAGCAATCCAGTAGTTGCATAATCTAAACGATGTACCGGTTTTGGACTTACGGCATCTAACAATGTACTAGGAGAAAGGTTTTGAGCTAGTGCATTAGCCACGGTTTTAAATCCGTTACCGCTTACTAAAATTCCTGCTGGTTTATTAATTACCGCCATATACTCATCCTCGTAAATAACATTTAAGGTAAGAACCAATCTAGTGTTGGTGTCTTTCTCTGTGACATGATATATTATAATTTCCCCACCTTTAATAAAAGTTGCCGTACTGCCCACTACCCCATCTACCGTAATCTGATTTTTTTTAAGTGCTTTCTTTAAAGCGGATTTGGTAGAAATCTGTTGAAATATCCCTACTCCGTATTCCTGCAACCTAATTGGACCAGTTAGTTCTTGAACAATATGCGTCTGCTTCAAAATCATCTTAAGTCCAAAGTTAACTCTGTTTTATTAGTTATCCATTTAAATACTTTAGAACTACTAAAATACTTAAGTGAGTTAACCATGCTACCTATATAAGTTTAATTTTCACCCAGTTAACAATCCATCATCAAAAACCGAAATGAAAAAAATCAACCATAAGATTCTTAGACAACTTATCATATTGTCGCTGATTATTTTTTTAGGCGGATTGATTATCAAATACATGCTTCCGTATATTTCTGGAGTTTTAGGAGCCCTTACGCTTTACGTAGTTCTTAGAAAATGGATGCTCAAATTAATCAATAAAGGGATAAAAAGAATGTGGGCAGCTATGCTACTTATCTTTGCCTCCCTTATTGGCATCTTTATTCCGTTGACCGCAGCAGGGTTTATGTTAAGTTCTGAACTAAGTAATTTGGCAGACAAATCTGAACAAGTTACCAAGGCGTTTAAAGATCAACTTTTTCAAGTAGAGAAATATATAGAGTATGACATTTCATCTACTATTGACCCCAAACAAGCTTCAGGCTGGTTAACGGATAATATGCAAGGTTTTGCCAGTGGCACTTTCAATGTGCTTATTTCATTGGGCATATTGCTATTTCTATTGTACTACATGTTAAAGAGCCCAAAACAATTAAAAGAGTCTCTTTTAGAATATATTCCGCTCAGTAATAAAAATTTAATGACTTTGGGAAAGGAGATTGATAGTGTGGTACGCTCCAATGCCATTGCCATACCACTGGTTGCGTTAGCTCAAGGAATTATCGCTCTTATCGGGTTCTATGTTTTTGGTGTAGACAACCCCTTATTTTGGTTTGTAATCGTTACTATTGGATCCATGATTCCTTTTATAGGAACATTTATAGGAATATTTCCAGTGTTTGTATTGAGCCTTGCCAATGGCGAAGACTTTCAGGCTTGGGGAATTTTGCTTTATGGTATTTTGGTGGTGGGTATGACCGATAATGTCATTCGACTTTTCGTTTTAAAACAATTAGATAGCACTCACCCGTTAATTACCTTAATTGGTGTATTAATCGGTATACCTCTTTTTGGTTTTGTAGGACTTATTTTTGGCCCATTAATTATAAACTTATTCTTGATTATTGTAAAAATATACAAACAACAATACGGCATTCAAAAATCGACCAAGCAAAACGAAAATAAGATGTAATTAAAACTTTAAATATTTATTCAAGAATGCATACACATCCTCCGATATTTTAAATCGATATAGAACACCTACATAAAGCGCAATCATCAAAATACTTTTCAACGCAATATTAACTAGCGGATGAAAAGAAAATGAAAATATTGAAAACATCACTGCTATAATAATCAGCAAAAGCAATACTTTAATTGTCTCATGTGTAAAAGGCTGCATTTGAAACTTTGCTTTTACGTAGCCCAATTTCAATGAATTATAAATAAAAAAGGCACTGAAACTAGCTATTGCCGCACCGTTAATACCGTAGTTCGGAATCAACCAGAGATTAAAAAGAATAGCCAAAACCGCTAACAATACACCAAAAAACAAAATAGACCGGTAGTAATCTGAATTAAAAAGTATAGCACTGTTGTTCCCTAAAAGCGCATCATACACCTTTGCCAAACCAACCCAAAATACGATCATAAAACCGCCAGCATATTTATTCGGCAACAATTCATAAAGCTCATTAAGATTCAATAAAATCAATAAAAAAAGTATGCCGGAGACTATAAACAGTGTTAACGAGCTTTTTTGGTATAATTGCGTAAGAGCCGGTATATCCCTACTATTTAAATAATTTGCCGTTAACGGATATGTAATTTGATGCATTGCTTTTGAGGGCACTGCAATGGTTGATGCAATAAAACCAGCTACAGCATAAAAAGCCACATTTTCAAGCTCCAAAAAATTATTCAACATAACCTTATCTACCTCCATCAATACAATAGCAGTAGAACCTCCTAAAATTATTAAAGCACTATACTTTACAATATTTCTCCAATTGTTCGGAAAATGAAAATCTAATTTAGGAGAACGTAAGCTATAAGAATATAATTTCATTATTAATGTTCTCGCAATATAGAAGCCTACCAAAGCATTAATAAAAAATGATATATCTATCAACTTAAAATACAATAGCAGTAGTAATACGGTTTGCCCTACCCTACAAAAAATCTCTTTCATGAAATTGCCGAACATCGATTTCATTTGAATTCGCGCCCATGCATAAAAGACTTCAAAGTATGACATTGCCATACCTACCAAAAAAATATGCCACACATACTCCCTAACCACATCATTTTGTCTAGAAAGCAAATTTCCTATCATATCATTAGCGGCATAGCTAGCCACTGCCACCGGTATGATTAAGAACAAAGGCAAGATCAACATTAAAGTCAAAAATGAATCTTGATTCTTTTGATCCTTAAAACTTGAATAAAATTTGACTAAACTATTGGGAACACCAAATGCTAAAATGGGCATTAAAACTGAAGACACGGACAAAATAACCTGTATTAAACCGTAATTACTTGGTTGCATAAAATTGGTATACAAAAACAAGGTATTGGCAGCTCCTATCGCAAAACCTATATAGGTAACAATTGTATTATTTAGAGATTGTTTTAGTACGATACCCATTAGATGTATTCAGCCAATTTTCTGGTGAGCTCTCTTCTGCTAAATTGCTCAATATTGTCCGCAATAATATTTAATTGCCCTTTCTGATAATTTTCAAACCATCTTAAAATTACATTTTTCAGTTCAATATCATCAGAATGTTCAAATATATAGCCCGTTTTAGTTTCTTCAACAATACTTTCTACGTCCCAATTCTTAGGTCCTATTCCTAAAATTGGTCGCTTGGCCGCCATATATTCAAACAGTTTACCTGGTATAATTCCAATGGTTTCCTGAGAATCTATTTCTACCAGTAATAATACTTGAGATTTTCGTTGATATACCAAAGCTTCTTGGTGAGAAACATATCCTATAACTTCAATAAAGTCCTGTAATCCTACTTCTTTTATAGTTGATAGTATTTCATCACTGACAACACCTATAAACTGTAGTCTTAATGCCTCTTTAAATGCAGGAAATTCATCTACCATTTGTGCCAAAACCGACCAAAATTTCACGGGATTTCTACCGCTTAATAATGACCCTATATGTGAAATGGTAAATTTTGAATCTAACCCATCATCAGTCAGCAACTCCCCATCAAACCCATTGGTAATAACCTTTATTGGTTGACCTGTAATGTTTTCAAATTCCTTTTTTGTAGTACTGCTAGTAACTATAATTTTGTCTGCCGTGTGAAGAACTTTAGCTTCTAATAGTTTATGTTTCTTTTCTGCCGATTTGGTTAATTTCAATTTCTTATGATAGCCAATAGTTGTCCAAGGATCACGAAAGTCCGCTACCCAATGTACAGGTTTCCCTTGTTTTAAATAATAGCCAATTAAATGCACACTGTGTGGAGGACCAGTAGTTATTATAGTATCAATACCCTCTTTAGCCAACACATCTTTTAGGAAGTTTACAGATGGTTTTACCCAAAACTTTCTTGCATCGGGTATAAAAAGGTTTCCGCGAACCCACAAAAGAACTTTCTCTATAAAAGATTGGTTTTTCGTCTGTATAATTCCAGAGCTAATACGCTTCGTTTTTTTACTTGAAAAGAGTGAAGCAATGCGATAAGGTTCTTTAATTTTATGCTTATAGATTTTTATATCAGTGGGTACATCTTGAGAAAAAGTATCATCTAACATGGGGTAATGAGGATTCTCAGGAATAAATAGTACCGGTTCAATACCAAAATCTCTAAGGTATTTCACAAACTTTAGCCAACGTTGCACTCCTGGTCCGCCAGCAGGTGGCCAATAGTACGTAATGACCAGCACTTTTCTCATTATGCTTCTTCTTCTTTTTTAGACCTCCAAAAAGAAAAACCTAAACCACCTACAATTACCAGTCCCAATAAAATAGTACTTGCTAAAGTAATTTTACTACCCGTAGCTACAACCTCTGGTTCAAATTTGAACTCTATTTTATGCTCCCCAGAAGGTACCGAAAGTGCTCTTAATACATAATCAACTTTAAAATAATCACTTTGTTTTCCGTCTATATAAGCATTCCAACCATTTTTGTAATACATTTCAGAAAAAACAGCTACACCTTCATTGCTGTTTTTAGAATGATATATTAGGTGATTGGGTTCATAATCTATTAATTCAATAGATGCCGTAGAATCCACTTGATATTCCATTGGCTTAACATCTGCAAATGAAGTAGCGTTAAATACGGCTATATTCTTAGTATCTAAACTGTCAAGTGCCATTATTTCCTCATTGGCATTATTGACCGCATTCAGTTTAGAAATAAACCAAGCATTACCATTGGCATTAGGGTTTTCAATAGGAAAGGTATTTCCTTCTTGATCTTGCCTTATAACATACTTAATGTTCATCATATTCAAGACAGACAGATTACCGTTATAGACGTGGAAATTAAACAAATCTTGCATACCGGCAGGTTTTGCGGCATGATACCCCGTTATACTTTGATGAAAATAAGCCGTTTTAGCAGAGTCAAATCCGTCGGTTTGATCAAATACACGAAAAACACCATCATCTTTAGCAATAATTTTATCGGCGGTAGTTTCTTGAAATGGCTCAAGCATTTTACGCTTAGACACAAAATTGTCATTGTTCACATAACGTAGATCAACCCCAACCAAATCTACCACCACTAAAATACCAACAGCGATAATCAAGAAATTCATTTTCAATTTCTCTTTCAAATACAACCAGATCAATAAAGCGGTTGCCAAAGCAAACCCTAAAGAACGCAATAGATCACTTGTATAAACACTTTTACGATCTAAACGAAGCATTTCCGGAAGCTCCTCTAACCCTGTCATTCTCAAATTATCATCGGCAGCACCCACAAAATGAAAAGCTCCTTTAAATAAAAATAACACAACCCCAAGCCCTAGGATTGTAGCTGTAGCTAAGGTCAAAGATTTGATCTTATCGGCATGTGGCACCTTATCCTTAAATAGCTTTTTCAATGCCAATATTGCCAAAACAGGTACGCATAGCTCTAATATAACTTGAATGGAAGACACCGCCCTAAACTTATCGTATAGCGGAAAGTAATCTATCATAAAATCTGTCAATACACTAAAATTCTTTCCCCATGAAAGTATTAATGACAACAAAGAGCCAAACAGTAGCCACCATTTATGCTTGCCTTTTACCAAAAACAACCCTAAAACAAATAGAAAAAATATCACCGCACCTAAATAAGCCGGTCCTGAAGTACCTGGTTGTTCTCCCCAATACAAAGGTAGACCACTAACAAAATCCAAAGCACTAGATCTGGCCAAACCTTTATCAATTAGGTAATTATAAGATTTTGAATTCTCTCCTAAATTTTCTTGACTTGCGCCACCAAAAAGTCTAGGAACAAATAAATTCAACGATTCAGCAATACCGTAACTCCAGTTAGTAATATAAGCTTTGCTTAATCCTCCAGTGTCTTCTTTAGGTGAACCATCTGGGTTGATCGTTAATTCACTTTTACCTCGCGTACTCCAATCAGCATATTCTTTAGTTGCCATTAACCCTGTAGCGTTGGCGGCAATACCTAAAGTTACGGCTATCAACAATATACCGACCGAAGTGAAAAAATGCTTCAATTTTTTATCCTTAATGGCATATATCAAATAAACCACACCCAAAACCAATACAAGTAACATAAAGTAATAGGTCATTTGGTAGTGGTTGGCCGTAATTTCCAAAGCCATGGCCAAAGCGGTTAAAACAAAGCCCCACAGATATTTTTTTCTAAAAACCAATACAATACCACCTAAAAGCATAGGTAGGTATGCCATGGCATGAGCCTTAGCATTATGTCCGGCACCTAAAATTATTATTAAGTAAGTAGAGAAACCAAAGGCAAGCGCACCAATTACAGCTAACTTAAAATCCACTTTTAAACAACACAGTAGAATATAAAAACCTATGAAATATAGAAATAGATAATCTGCCGGTCTTGGTAAAAACCGAATTAAACGGTCTAATTTTTTAATGTAATTATGTGGGTAATTTGCTCCTAATTGGTACGTTGGCATGCCCCCAAAAGCGCTATTGGTCCAATACGGTTCTTGATCTGTAGCTTTTCGAAAATCGTTCTGCTCTTTGGCCATACCGGTATATTGAGCAATATCATGCTGGTACATAACCTTACCCTGCAGAACCGGACTAAAATAAGCCAAGGCGGCGATGATGAAAAATACGACAACAAAAAAATTGATGAAAAAGAATTTTAAGCCTTGCTTCATTTGCTAAAAGTAGTGTTTAAGCAAAGATAACTAGTCTAGCTCTTCAAAATCAATGTATTCACCTACTTTTTCTGAATCCTTCTTTTTTCTAGTGGTTTTTTTATTGATAATTACACTCTCATCTTCTTGTTCATTAAATGGGCGTTGATTATCAAAAGCTTGTCTGAAATGAGATTCAGTTTTCTTTGCTGCGTAATTCAAAATTTTTGGCGCAAATAACCTTGCTAATATTTTTAGAAGGTAATAGACCAAAAGAATAATTAATATAGTTTTTAAAAAAGCCATTTATTACTGCTTATATATATCAAAAATACAATTATCACGTTGTATATGTAGAATCATATTATTAAAATATATATAAAATCGTGTTCATGAATAGTCTTTTTGCCTACTCTAAATCATATCAATACGTATTCGCTTTATTATTTCTAATACCGTTAATAGGTATTTCTCAATATACAGATGTAATAAATTCTAATAGACCTGGAGTTTCTGTGAGCGCTTACGCGGTTGGCAAAAATGTGGTACAGGCAGAAATGGGATTATTCTATGAACAAAGAGACCACACCATTCTAAATACAGAATCGAATATTTGGGGAACCGATGTTTCATTACGATATGGTTTGTTATTCGAAAGATTAGAACTTAATTACGAAGGTACTTTTCAAGATCAAAAGATAACATTTTTGAATTTTGACCTAGAGGGCAAGCGAAGAGATTTTTCTAGAAATAGATTAGGTTTAAAATACTTGATCTATGACCCATTTAAAAATCCTGAAGCCAACAAACCCAACCTTTATAGCTGGAGAGCCAATCATAAATTTCAATTTAAGAATTTACTGCCCGCAGTTTCTTTATACGGTGGAGCAAATTTTGTTTTAGGCGATAATCCTTTTTATATAGGTGAACCAACCATTTCTTATCGTGGTATGATAGCTACCCAAAGTCGTTTGACTCCAAGGTTCGTATTAATTACCAACACCGCATATGACCGTATAAGCACAGATGACCCTGAGCTCAGCTATACCATATCATTATCCCATGCATTTAGAAACCCAAAATGGAGTGTTTTTGTAGAACACCAAGGCATTGATAGCGATCGGTACTCAGATGTATTGATACGTGGAGGTATTGCCCATTTATTAAAAGAAAACCTGCAGTTCGATTTTAATATGGGAGCTAGTCTTAAAAATACACCTACACGTATATTTTTTGGAATTGGGGGGTCTTATAGAATGGACTTCCATAAAGACAGCTTAAAACCAATTGAAGATCAAGAAGCAGATCAAAATGGTGGTGCCATTGACAAAAAAGCCATGAAAAAGAAAAAGAAGGATAAGAAAAGTAAAGGTAGCGGTGCAGAAGACGTAAACCTTGGCCCTTCTAAAAAACAGCTCAAAAAACTTAAGAAAGCGGAAAAGAAGAAAAAGAAAGAAAGTAGCGAGATCGACTTTTAACACTACATTCTACACTTCAATATTTCATTACGCACCCCTTTATAATGTAGATTAATATCACTAATATTGGCACTTCTAAAGAAGTCCAATGATTACGATACATGAAGCCAAATCAAAGCAAGATTTAAAACGTTTTGTAACCTTTCCTTTTTCGTTATACAAAAACAACAAATATTGGGTACCCCCCATTATAAATGACGAACTTGAAAGTTTTGATAAAGAAAAAAATCCTGTTTTTAAAGATGCAGAGGCATGGTTCTTCCTTGCCATGGACGGTGATAAAATAGTTGGTCGTGTAGCCGCTATTGTCAATCACCTAGAAGTTGACCAACAAAATGTAAAAAAAATGCGTTTTGGTTGGTTCGATTTTATAGATAATCAAAATGTATCTAAAGCACTTTTAGACAAGGTAGCAGAAATTGGTAATCAGCACCAATTGGAATTTATGGAAGGTCCTGTAGGTTTTTCAAACTTAGATAAAGTTGGAGTACTTATAGAAGGGTTTGATCATATTGGCACCATGATAACTTGGTATAACCATCCTTATTACAAAGACCATTATGAGAGTCTTGGCTTTGTAAAGGAAAAGGAATACATGGAAAATAAATTTCCTGCAGGTAATGCAGATCCAGCACTCTTTACTAAATTGAACGACCTAGTTAAAAGAAGGTACGGTCTTAAAGAGGTTAATTTCACAAAGACTAAAGAGGTTATGCCCTTAGCAGATGAAATGTTCGATTTATTTAATGAAACCTATGCCAACCTTTCTTCTTTTGTTCCCATAACAGAAATACAAAAGGCTTATTTCAAAAAGAAATATATAAGCTTTATTAACCCAGAGTACATAAAATTCATTAAAGATAAAGAGGATAAACTCATCGCCTTTGCCATTGTAATGCCATCATTTTCAGAAGCACTGCAGAGAGCTAAAGGTAAGTTGTTTCCGTTTGGATTATACCACTTGTTGAAGGCCAAGAAAAACAGTAAGGATGTTATTTTCTATTTAATAGGAATACGACCCGAATACCAAAACAAAGGAGTTACTGCAGTAATTTTCAACGAGTACTACAAAACATTCAAAGAAAAAGGCATAGACATGTGCTACCGCACTCCAGAATTAGAGGAGAACATTGCTATAAAGCAAATGTGGAAACATTTTGACCCGGTAATCTATAAACGAAGAAGAACGTATAGAAAATCACTTTCTTAAAAAGAAAAAGGTCCGAAATCAAATTCGATTTCGGACCTTTTTATATACGTCTGTTGTAGATTATTCTCCCATTGCAGCGGCAACTGCAGCAGATAATCTTTTATATGTACCATTCTGCAAGCGCTCTCTAATAGAAGAGAAAGCTTCCAATGTTTCTTCAACATCTTGTAAGGTGTGGGTAGCGGTAGGTATTAAACGTAAAAGTATAAGTCCTTTAGGTATTACCGGATACACAACAATAGAACAGAAAATACCATGGTTTTCACGTAAATCCTTCACCAAGGCCATTGCCTCTGGAATACTACCATTTAGATAAACAGGAGTAACACAACTAGTAGTTGTACCAATATCAAACCCTTTTTCTTTTAACCCATTTTGTAACGCATTCACGTTTTCCCAAAGTTTAGCTTTCAGCTCTGGCTGGGTACGCAACATTTCTAAACGTTTTAGTGCTCCTTTCACATAAACCATTGGTAATGATTTAGCGAACATTTGCGAACGTAGGTTATATTTTAAATAATCGATAATTTCTTGATCGGCAGCAACAAATGCACCAATACTTGCCATTGACTTTGCAAAAGTGGCAAGATAAACATCAATACCGTCTTGTACACCTTGCTCTTGACCTGCACCTGCACCGGTTTCACCTAAAGTACCAAAGCCATGTGCATCATCTACCAATAACCTAAACTTGAATTTTTCTTTTAAGGCTACGATTTCCTTTAAGATACCTTGCTCACCACGCATACCAAAAACGCCTTCAGATATAACCAAGATACCTCCACCGGTTTGTTCGGCCAATTTGGTTGCACGTTCTAAATTCTTTTCAAGGCTCTCCGCATTATTGTGAACAAAGGTAAAACGCTTACCCATGTGTAAACGTACACCGTCAATTATACAAGCATGACAATCAACGTCATAAACTATAATATCATCTTTTGTAACAAGGGCGTCTATTACAGACATAAAACCTTGATACCCGAAATTCAGCAAGTAAGAAGCTTCCTTTTGAACGAAAGCAGCACATTCTTGCTCCAATTGCTCATGAAACTCTGTATGACCACTCATCATTCTTGCACCCATTGGATATGCAGAACCATATTCAGCTGCAGCCTCACCATCAACCTTCTTAATCTCCGGAAGATTCGCTAAGCCTAAATAATCATTGATACTCCAGGTAATAACATCTTTACCTTGAAATTTCATTCTATTAGAAATAGGACCTTCCAATTTAGGGAAAACAAAGTATCCCTCTGCTTGTGAAGCCCATTTACCTAAAGGGCCTTTATTAGCTAAAATTCTATCAAATAAGTCTTTCATTGTTTAATTTGGATCTGTCTGCAAAAGTAAAAAAATTTGATAAAGATTCATAAATTATTTACTACGCAAAAAAGTGGGCTATAAACCCACTTTTTTATAAAACTATATCTATTTATTTTTTATTTAACGTATTGTATTTCTTGCGTCTCCTCTACGGTATTCGTATTCAAGAAACCTTGATCTTCCATCCACTGATCACTATAAATTTTGCTCATGTATCTAGAACCATGATCAGGAAATATACAAACAACATTACTATTCTTGTCAAATGTATTTAATTCGTCCAATTGCTTAATGGCCTGCATTACCGCCCCACTGGTATACCCAACAAAAATTCCTTCTGTTCTTGATATTTCTCTAGCAGTGTGTGCACTTTCTGCATCTGTAACCTTTACAAACTCATCAATAGTACTAAAATCAGTAGCACCAGGAATTAAATTTTTACCTAGACCTTCTATTCTATAAGGATAGATTTCATTGGTATCCAATTCTCCTGTTTCATGATACTTTTTTAATACCGATCCATAAGCATCAACACCAATAACTTTAATATTGGGGTTTTGCTCCTTTAAAAAACGTGCCGTTCCTGATATTGTACCACCTGTACCACTACATGCGATCAAGTGCGTAATTTGTCCACCTGTTTGCTCCCAGATCTCTGGACCCGTAGATTTATAATGGGCTTCCATATTCAGTTGATTGAAATACTGATTGATGTATATAGAACCTTTTGTTTCTTTATGCAACCTTTTAGCAACTTCATAATATGACCTTGGATCATCTGCACTTACATGTGCGGGACAAACATATACCTTGGCACCCATAGAGCGCAACATATCTATTTTGTCCGGTGATGACTTGGAACTAACCGCCAGTATACAGTCATATCCTTTAATGATACTTGCCATTGCAATACTAAAGCCAGTGTTTCCTGAAGTTGTTTCTATTACAGTACTACCTTCGGTTAGAATACCTGCCTTTTCAGCCTGCTCTATAATATGAATCGCAATTCTATCTTTAGAAGAGTGACCCGGATTAAAAGCTTCTACCTTAGCGTAAAAGTTACCGGTAAAATTTTCTGCAATTCTATTTAACTTAACTAAAGGTGTATTACCTACTAGTTCTAAAATATTGTTGTAAGCCCTGATCTCATTTTTCATAAGGGGGATATCAATGTTTAGTTATTTTATAAAAAGAAATTTCTTGAAATTTCTGACGCAAAGCTACCATTTTTTTTCCACTATGTGATTTTTCCTTCCAAATCAAGAAGAAATGCATATTCTTTGGCAACTTCTCTTAACGACTCAAATCTACCAGAAGCACCACCATGACCAGCATCCATGTTAGTATTTAACAGTAGTTGATTATCATCTTTCTTCAACTCCCTTAACTTGGCAACCCATTTGGCCGGCTCAAAATACTGCACTTGAGAATCGTGCAGACCAGTAGTGACCAACATGTTAGGATACTTTTGAGCCACCACGTTATCATAAGGCGAATAAGATTTCATATAATCATAAAATACCTTTTCATTTGGATTACCCCATTCATCATACTCACCTGTGGTTAGCGGAATAGAATCATCTAACATTGTTGTTACCACATCAACAAACGGTACAGCAGCAATAACACCATTATAAATGTCAGGTTGCATATTTATAATTGCCCCCATTAATAAACCACCGGCAGAACCGCCCATTGCATATAAATGCTTTGCACTGGTCATTTTTTGTTCGATTAAAAATTTTGAACAATCAATAAAATCAGTAAAAGTGTTTTTCTTCTGCAATAATTTACCGGTCTCATACCATCTTCTACCAAGGTACTCCCCGCCCCTAATATGAGCTATTACAAATACAAAACCACGGTCTAACAAACTTAATCTTACCGTAGAAAAGTAAGGATCAATTGTAGAACCATAAGAACCATATGCGTATTGCAAAATAGGTGTATCCTCATTTAAAACAGTATCCTTTCTATGAACAACCGACATAGGTATTTTCTCCCCATCTCTAGCCGTTGCCCATAAACGAACTTCTCTATAATTTTCTTTTTCAAAAGTTCCTCCTAAAACGGATTGTTCCTTTTTCACCTCCTTTTCCTTAGTTCGCATGTTAAAATCTATCACAGAACTAGGTGTAGACATGGAATTATAAGAATACCTGAGTATTTCGGTATCAAAATCAGGATTGTTACCTACATATGCTGTGTATGTTTCACTTTCAAATGGTAAATAATACTCATTTGTACCATCCCACCTAACAATTCTAATTTTGTTCAGTCCGTTTTCACGCTCAGAGAGTACATAGTATTCTTTAAAAATATCTACGTCTTCTAAAAGAACCTCTGCTCGATGAGGAATAAACTCTTGCCAATGTTCTGAAGACGTTTGGTTTTCAGAAGTACGCATTAATTTAAAATTCTCGGCCTTATCTTTATTGGTAAGAATGTAAAAGCTATCCTCATAATGAAAAATAGTATACTCCAAACCTCTTTCCCTTGGCGAAAACACTTCAAAATCACCATCAGGAGTATCTGTAGAGAGAATTTGAAATTCAGACGTTAAAGTACTAAAAGAACCTATGACCAAATATTTCTTCGACTTGGTTCGATATATAAATGTACTGAACGTATCATCTTGCTCATGAAAAACCAAAACATCATCAGAGGTAGGAGTGCCTAGCTTATGCTTATAAATTTTATCCGACCGAAGTGTTACCGGGTCTTTTCGGGTATAAAACAAAGTTTCATTGTCATTTGCCCATACACCACCACCTGTTGTATTTTCAATTTTATCTTCTAAAACCTCACCAGTTTCCAAGTTTTTGACCTGTAAGGTATATTGTCTTCTAGACACCGTATCTACACCAAACGCAGCCAATTTATTATTAGGACTGATAGCAATACCTCCAAGATTAAAGTAATCATGTCCCTTGGCCATTTCATTACCGTTGAACATAATTTCTTCATTGGCACTTAAATCGTTCTTAAATCTTGAGTACAATGGATATTCACCACCTATTATGTAGCGAGTACTGTACCAATAATCATTATATTTATAGGGAACAGAAGAATCATCTTCCTTAATTCTACCTTTCATTTCTTGAAACAAATTTTCTTGAAAATCTTTGGTATGCGCAGTTACAGCATCATAATATGCATTCTCAGCTTCTAGATAAGTAATAACTTCTTTGTTTTCCTTATCATTTAACCAATAATAATTATCTACCCTTACATCATCATGAATAATTAATTCTTTAGGAACTTTTTGCGCCTGCGGCGGATGTTTAATATTCATACCTACTACATTATAAAATAAGACGGCAAAAATAAGACTAATTCGTAGACCCCCGTTTTATTATAAGCAAAAACTGAAATGCCCCTATTTTTAGTATTTTTGACATTTAAAATTAAAAACACAAACTATGTTCGGAGATATGATGGGTATGATGGGAAAACTCAAAGAAACCCAAAAAAAAGTTGAAGAGACCAAAAAAAGATTGAATACGGTTACCCTTGAAGAAAAGTCAAGTGATGGCTTGGTTTCGGTTACCATAACCGCAAATAGAGAAGTTAAGTCCATAGTAATAGATGACAGTCTTTTACAGGACAAAGAGCAATTAGAAGATTATTTGATACTAACATTGAACAAGGCCATACAAAACGCTACTAACGTAAATGAAACTGAATTAGCTGCTGTTGCTAAAGACGGTATGCCCAATATTCCTGGTATGGATTCGTTATTTAAGTAAGATTGGCAGGTTATTTGCAATTGACATTAAAAAATATAAATTCATGAAGTATCTTTTTTTATTATTAATGATTCCGTTTTTGGCCACCGCCCAAATGGATATTAAAAATGCAAATGATTCTAAATGGCTTACTAATTATGATACGGCTATTTCAAAAGCCAAAAAGCAGAAAAAAAATGTACTCGTTTACTTCACGGGTAGCGATTGGTGTCCTCCATGCAAAATGTTGAAAACCGATTTGTTCGACACCGTTGAGTTTCAAGAACTGTCAAGCAACTATATACTGCTTTATATAGATGTTCCAAGAAATAAGGATTTGTTAACTGAAAAACAATTGGCGCACAACAAAGAGCTACTTACAAAACTCAACAAAAAGAAGGTATTTCCATTATTTAAAGTAATAGATTACAAAGGAAAAGAATTAGACGCTCTTTCTGGTTATAGCATGAACGGCGTAGTTGATTCTCATCTTAAACTTTTAGAAAAAAATAAGTAAGATAAATTTTATTTCATAAAAAATGGCTCATGTAAATACATGAGCCATTTTTGTTATACATCAATTCCAAGCAATAACATTTAAAACAATTAACCTATTTCAATATGAAAGATGTATACCTTAAATAGATATATACCATTAAACTTCATAATTACCATGCTATTGGCAAGTCTAGGGAGACAACCAAACCTCAACTACAATAATTACTTACTTCTAACTTACAAACAGCTTAGCACCTTTTGAAACAATTAGGTTACTATTATAACCTAAGTTAAAAGCATAAAAAAGGGCTTACTAGTGTAAGCCCTTTTCAATCAAAAAAACAACCTATTCATTAATTGTTGATCAATCTAAATTGAGTTCTTCTGTTCACTGCATGCTCTCTAGCCGTACAAGAAACGCCATCACTACATCTGTTCAACAATCTTGTTTCACCGTAACCGTTAGCTACTAAAAGACTTGAATTAACACCTTTCGTAATTAAGTAATCAGCTACTGCTTTCGCTCTTCTTTCAGATAAGTCTTGGTTAGACACTGAACTACCTTGTGAATCTGTATGAGAAGCTAATTCAACCTTAACACCAGGGTTTTGAGCTAATACTGGTAATAATCTATTATCGATAATACTTTTTGCCGCAGAAGTCAATGTAGCACTACCAGAATCCCAGTTAATTGGTAAAGCTTGGTACTCAACCAAAGCGCACTCCACTTCTTTCCAAGTAGTTAAACCACCTTTTTCCTTTAATACCTCTTTGGTAATCGTTGTAGTTTTAGCCGGAATAATCTCTTCTACTGTGTAAGCATCTTTATCCAATACCGTTTTAGTAATTTCTTTATAAACTGCAGGAATAATTTTTTCAACTACGGTAGCAGGTGAGATCAAAACTTCTTTTGTGTAAGATCCATTTTTAGAACCTAATGGAGAACTCGTTGTAGAGGCATCATTAGCCAATACCTGCGTAGAAACTGTTTCAAATTGTGCAGGGTATCCTTTGTAACACCAGTATCTACAATCATCTGGATTACCAGACTCACAATCAGGTGCCGCTACGCCCAACTCCCACTGTGCATATGCAGGCTTGATCTCTATAGTTTGTGTACTGGGAGAAAAAGAAGCAGGGATCACCTGTAAAGAATTTCCACCTCCTTTAGATACATAGGTTACCGTTTCTGTTCCCCACTTAGCAGGAACAACAGTAAGCACTTTTTCTTCTTCTCTCACCAATACACGTTCTGTTATTGTTTTAAATGTAGCAGGAATCGTTTTTAAAATTTTGTACGAAGGGTTGGTTGTAACCGTAGTCGTTTCATTTACATACACATCTGGTGTGGTACAACGTACATAGCATTTACCTGGTTCTGGATTTGACGGCAAGTCTTGTGCCATTGCAAACGAAGCAGAAAATGCCACTGCTAGAAATAATACTTTTTTCATTTTGATAGTGTTTAAAATTAATAATTGGTTATTTATAATTATTTATTTGAGGTTTCCTGTAAACTGGTTTCAACCTAGTGTCGAATGCTATTTTAAAACCTGTGAGTTTAACGCCTCAATAATTAAGACACACTATTATTTAAAAAGTCACTGAAAAGCAGAGAAAATATTATTTATCTTTAAGGATATGATTAAAATTGTTAAAGATAAAGACGGCCTATATCAATTTGTTTTGAAGTCTGACAACGGGCAAGTATTATTAAAGAGTATACCCTTTAATAGTGAAAATGAAACAGATAGCACCATAAAAGACATTAAGGCACTGAAAAAATCTAACGGAAAATTCTTTGAAAGAAGAACTAATACGGATGGTAAATTTTTAGTTGAATTAAAAAATTCTACAGGCAAAATTGTTGGTAGTAGCGGACTTTACACTTCAGAAGCCGGTATGGAAAATGGTATATTGAATATTACAAACAGTTTAGAGTAACATATTAAAAAGACGCTAGCTGCTTAAGCAATTCTTCATGCATATCATTAGTATAGTCCAAATGGGTAACCATTCTCAATTTCCCCTGCCCCATACCAATTATTAAAATATTCTTTTCTTTTAATTTATGAACAAATTGATCGCTTGTCATAAATGACTCATCAATTTCAAAAATGACAATATTGGTTTCAATAGGCTCTACCTTCTTAACAAACGACTTTAAAGCCAAAGCCTTCCCTATTTCCTTTGCCTTTTTATGATCTTCTACCAATCTCTCTATATGATTGTCCAAAGCATAAATAGCCGCTGCCGCCAAAAAACCCGATTGTCTCATGCCACCACCAAATATTTTACGAATACGGATCGCCTTGTTCATTTGTTCTTTAGTACCCAATAGCAAAGACCCTACAGGGCAACCTAACCCTTTACTCAGACAGACGCTTATGGTATCAAAAAGCTCTCCGTACTGTAACGGAGTCTCTTTCATTTCCACCATAGCGTTCCATAATCTTGCTCCATCTAAATGATACTTTAAACCATTATTGGCACAAACCTTTTTAATTGCCTGCAGTTCACTAAAATTCCAACAAGTACCCCCACCTTTATTTGCTGTATTTTCTATGGATACCAATGTGGTTAACGGGCTATGGTAAAAATCCGGTGGATTTATTGCCGCTGCCACTTGTTCCGCTGTCATTGTACCTCTATCACCATCTACCAGCCTGCAAGACACCCCACTATTAAAACTAACACCACCACCTTCATAATTATAAATGTGGGCATACTTGTCACAGATCAATTGCTCACCAGGCTGCGTATGTAATTTTATAGCGGTCTGGTTGGTCATGGTACCACTAGGAAAAAACAGTGCTGACTCCATTCCAAAAAGTTTTGCCACCTTTTCCTCTAAGGCATTTACGGTAGGGTCCTCTTTAAAAACATCATCACCTACCTCAGCGGTCATCATAGCATCTAACATTCCGGGTGTAGGCTTGGTTACCGTATCACTGATAAGATTAATAAGCATAATAAAGTTCTAACGATTTAATTAGTGAAAACAGCTCATTCCAATTGGCGAACCATCAGGAATCTTTGGCGAAGGTATCATTTTGAATTGTTCCGGGTGCTCTCTGTATGATTTTATTCTCTTAACCATTTCCGCACTAATTGCATTAGCCCCAGAATCTTTCATTAACTGCATATTCAGTTCATTTATTTTTTGGGACGCTATGGCATTTACCTGTGGATGCACATTGGTGTGCCCTGCCAAATTCATGATATGATACAATACTCTAAAATTGATTATCGTTTGCGCTTCGTTCAAATATGCATCTTTCTGCTTTTTGTTAATGGTTGAAGCTATCAATTCATCTAAAATATCAGCCAAACCAACATTATCCGTATCTATTGCTTTTTGCTGAATAAGTCTTGATGCTTTCTCCGGATGCAATAAAAATTTTAAAGTCAAATCCGAAGCTGTTTCCACTGCCGACAGGGCATCAAAAGAAACACCGGTTTTACCTTTTATAGATTCCCTTGTTCTAGGGGTTCCAAATGACCTAGGAGGAAACAAGCTCAATTTTTCTTTTGGTATAGCTATTTCTGCAGCATCCAAAGTCCGCAACACACTCTTTAATGCCTCTTGTTGCATAGACTTATCCGCAACGGCAACTACCTCTTGTCCATCACCTTTTACCGCATAATTATATTCTAAACCACCAATGACTTTTGCCACACCTTCTGTTTGGTACCTATGAAAGAAATATAGCGGTACAAAAACATCTTCCAATACAGAGTAAGGTGTACCTTCTTGAATATTATCTACAGAAAAGTTATTAATGGCTACTTTACGAATACTCATCATTTCCTCCAATTCTTTGCTGATACTGGTGCCGTTATCCCACAAATGAGCCAAGACATGGGCACTACCTTGTGGTCTCGCATCTTGATCCGTTATATAACGTAGCCCATCTGCTTTGGCCTTATCCAAAATATTGTTCAAGCCTATTTTTTCTTCCCCTTCAGGAAAGTTCTGATAGGAGTATGCTACGGTAACCTTATCCCATGCTCCAATACCAGTTTCATAGGCACTTGAAAAATCAACCTTTCCATTGTTCAAAGTAAACTGCGGATGAGGATAGTCCATCACTGAAGCCTTGCCTGTAGTACTGGCGGCATAATTATGGGCAAAACCTAAAGTATGCCCAATTTCATGTGCAGATAATTGTCTTATTCTTGCAATGGCCATTTCTAACATTGGCTCATAATTATCATCTCTTTCGGCAAATGGTTTGTTCATTAAAGCCTGGGCGATTAAATAATCTTGTCTTATTCTTAAACTTCCTAAACTAACATGCCCTTTCATAATTTCACCAGTTCTTGGATCTGTTATACTACTACCATAGCTCCAACCTCTGGTAGAACGATGAACCCATTGAATAACGTTGTAACGAACATCTAAAGGATCCGCATCATCTGGCAACATTTTTATTTGAAAGGCATCTTTATAACCTATAGCTTCAAAAGCTTGGTTCCACCAACGGCCACCTTCCAATAAAGCGGACCTTACAGGTTCCGGTGTTCCATTATCCAAATAATAAATAATAGGTTCTACGGCCTCACTAACCTCTGCAGTAGGATCTTTTTTCTCTAAACGATGCCTTCTTATAAACTGCTTTAGAATATTTTGCTCCACAGGTGCCGCATAATCATAATAGTTAAATGGAGAAGAACCTGATCTTGGATCAAAAGCTCGTTTTTTATACTTATCATCTGGCAATTCAATAAAAGAATGATGCTCAGCAACGGTTACTAAATTCGCATTGGGAGCTACACTTCTGATATAACCACCTTTCGCCTCGCCCTTAAAAGTCATTAAAACATCAAACTCTATATTCTTGGGAAAAGCCTTAGTTCTTTCCAAGGCAAAGGCACTTTTAGATTTATCCAGACTATATGAACCCTGCTCAGTTCTTTTTAGTCTTGAAGAGACACCATGTGCATCTTGCATTAAAAAATCAGTGATATCTATTATATAGGTACCGTTTTTATCTTCAACAATAGGAAAGCCGAACAGAACAGATTTGGCAAACGCTTGTTCAACGGATTTTCGTTCCAATTCATTATCCGTTATGGCCCTATACTTTAAATTTGGTTGAACCAACAGTAATTTATTGCCCGCCTTTTTAAAATATACTACCTGCTCGTCTCCCAGTTGACCTCTGTCCAAGCCAATGTCATTACTCCCTATTCCACTACTTAAAGAGTATACATAAAGAAAATCCTTATCCAACTGATCTACTTCCAAAAAGATTTTATCATTGTCCTCATCATAGTAGAAATTATAGAACCCCTCATATTTATCAAAATTCTTCTTTTGATCGCTAAACTGTGCGGTTATTGTAGTAATGGATAACAATAGAAATCCAACCAAAAGTACATAGTGCTTTCTCATTCTCTAATAGTTTTCATTAAAAGTAGAGAAAAACCAACGAATGAAAAACAGGAAAGCCCAACTATATTATAAATATCATACTTGTTAAAAAAGCTACCTAATAATTACAGAATAAGGAAAAATACTACCAATTATTGTAAATATTACACCTAATAATCGCTTTTTATCATGTACCTTTTAACAAAACTAATTCTATGGAGAACATTGAAAATCAAATTTTTTCTTCTTATCAAAGAAACCCAGATTTATATGATGAAATTCATGATAAGAAAGGAAAGGTAAAAGAGGTTTATCAAAAGTTATTCAACCTCTATGGTGAACATTCTATTAAAGATTACGTTACGCTAAACAATAAAGCGAAGTCTTCATTTTTTAATCAAGGCATTACTTTTCAAGTATACGGGGAAAATAACGTGCAAGAGAAGATTTTTCCCTTTGATTTATTTCCACGAATTATTGATCCCGTAGACTGGGATATTATAGAGCGTGGCTCCATACAAAGAAGTAAAGCTTTGAACTTATTCCTGTGGGATATTTATCATGATAAAAAAATATTAAAAGATAAGGTTGTACCCATAGAACTCATTACATCTTCAGCCAATTACTTAGATCAAATGAACGGTGTAAATCCGCCAGGAGGAATCTATAATCACATTTCGGGTACAGATGTCATTAAACATAAGGACGGTAAATATTATGTACTTGAAGATAATATTAGATGTCCGTCTGGGGTAAGTTATGTAATCTGCAACAGAACAGCACTTAAAAAGGCGTTGTTTGGTGTATTCAATCATTACCAGACACATACGGTGACCAATTATGCAGAAAACCTTTTAGAACTACTAGAATCCGTAAAACCTAAGGGCGTGGACATACCCAATGTAGTAGTTATTACACCTGGTATGTACAACTCTGCATTTTATGAGCATTCTTACCTAGCCAAAACCATGGGAGTTGAATTGGTAGAAGGTCGTGATCTATTTGTAGAAAATGATTTTGTTTACATGAAGACTATAAAGGGTCCAGAAAAGGTTGATGTTATTTATAGACGAATAGATGACCAGTTCATAGATCCTCTGGAGTTTAATCCAGATTCCGTTCTTGGCGTACCCGGTTTATTTGCCGCGTATAAAAAAGGCAATGTTACGTTGGCCAATGCCCCTGGCACTGGTGTAGCTGATGATAAAGCCGTATACACCTATATGCCAGAAATTATAAAATATTACTTAGACGAAGAACCTATATTAAACAATGTACATACCTATCATTGCAGCAGACCCGATGAATTAAAATATGTATTGGAACATATTCATGAACTAGTTATTAAACCTGTTGATGAAGCCGGTGGCTACGGTATTTCTATAGGAAACAAGCTAAGTAAAGAAGAAATTGAAAAGGTAAAGGCCGAGGTAAAGGCCAGCCCAAGAAAATATGTAGCCCAACCTATTATGTCATTGTCCGTTCACCCTACCTATATAGACGATACCGAATCTTTTGAACAACGCCATGTTGATTTAAGAACGTTTACCGTTCTCGGGAAAGACAAAGAATTTGTTCTCAAAGGCGGGTTAACACGCGTAGCACTTAAGAGGGGAAATCTAATTGTAAACTCTTCTCAAGGAGGCGGATCAAAAGACACCTGGGTATTAAAAAAATAAAAAATCTATATGTTAGCAAGAGTTGCCAATAATCTATTTTGGATGGGACGTTATATTGAACGTTCTGAACACGTAGCAAGATATTTAAATGTAAATTATTTCTCTTCTTTAGATGCTCCAAATCTAAAATCTCAAGATCGTCAATTTGTTTTACGTTCTATGTTATTTATGGTCGGAGATCCCGAAGAGGATTCAGAAAAGTTTTTAAAAGAAGAAGATGTACTCTATAAAATTGGTCTAGACCCCACTTATAGCTCATCGATCATAAACAATATTAAGTTTGCAAGGGAGAACGCAAATAGCGCACGGGATTTAATTTCAACTGAGCTTTATGAAGCGATCAATAAATTCTATCATTTTGTCGTCAACTACCCTAAAGAAGTTTTTGTTAAAAATGGTCTACATGATTTCACTACCCAGGTTGCTGAAATGACAGATATACTTCGTGGAAAAATACGCGGTACACTCTTGCATGATGCCACTTATGCCATAATATCAATGGGCATAAACATTGAAAGGGCTACACAAATTACTAGAATGATCAATTCTAAATACAATGATGCATTACTTTCTCAAGGTGGTGAAAATGAAAAGTTCAGTAAAAGTTTTGAATGGACCACGTTATTAAAATGTGCCGAATCTTATGATATGATGCGTAGGTTCTACAAAAAAACCCCTACAAGCATAACTACATTAGAGTTCTTAATTCTTAACCCTAATTGCCCAAGATCGGTAATGAATTCTTTGAACCAGGTAAATCAACATGTAAAAATTTTAAACCCCGAAAAACGGTATAACAAAAATTCTACGGCTTTTTTAATCGGCAGGGTAAGATCAGAATATGAATTTAAATATATTGAGGAAATAGATCAAGATATAAAATCTTTCATTGAAAATATTCTAGAAAGTCTTGTTGATATCAGCGACAAAGTAGATGAGGAATTTTTTAATTATTAGCCCATTTAAATAAGGTATCTTTGCGCTCTTATGCCAAGAGATATTGAGATTACATATAGGGCTAAAAATATTTATGACGATTGGGTACATACTGCATATTGGCAGTTTCTAATTATACCGGTAGAGAACGATAGCCAACATAATGTAGAGATAGAATTCAACAATTCATTATTTGCCATTACCGAAAATTCCATTAACGGTTATGGCTTTAAAACCCTAAGAATACATCCGAAGAAAAAATTCAAGAAGGTAACTTTTGAAGCAAAATTTAAACTGACCAAAGAAGATATTGACCCTTTTGATTTTAACATCAACCCTAACGTTTCAGCAGCACATGCCGAGTTACAAAAACTTGATTTTAGAATTAATTATGAACGCTTTTTAAAAGCGACTACATTTACAAACCTAAGTTTTGCACAAGAGCAACTATACGCCTTTGATTCAACTATTTCCACATTCAAAAATCTAGAAAACCTAAACCATTGGGTATATAATTTCATTGAATTTTCAACAGGAGCTACAGATGTAAGTACAATGTTAAATGACGTTGTAACTAATAAAAAAGGCGTTTGCCAAGATTTTGCACATCTTTTCTGTGCCTTGGCAAGAATTAATGGCATACCAACAAGGTACGTCTCCGGGTACCTAGACCAAACCCATGGTTTTAAAGGAGATTCACAAATGCATGCCTGGGTAGAATGCTATATACCAGGAATAGGCTGGAAAGGTTTTGACCCTACCAATAATATTTTAGCGGATATGAATCACATAAAAGTCTGCCACGGTAAAGATTATAATGATTGTGCTCCATTAAAAGGTATTATTTATTCTTTGGGCACAAATAAGACCACACACTCGGTCACATTGCAAAGCCAGCAATAGTTAATCTAAAAATATCTTTAAACATTACTTAAAAGAGTATTATTTTTACTCAAAATTAGAATTGTATGAACATAAGTACAGACCACTACAAAGGTCTTATAGATCGCCTTGGTGCGTTAAGGAGGTATCTTTGACATTGATGCCAAATTAATTGAAATAGAAAACGAGCAAGAAAAAACCTTGGCTCCTGACTTTTGGGACAATCCGCAAGAGGCACAGGCACATATGAAATTCATTCAGTCTAAAAAACAATGGGTAGATGATTATGATGCCGCCCAGCTATTGGTTGCTGATTTAGAAGTATTGATTGAGTTTCAGCAAGAAGGCGAAGTCCCTGAAGCCGAAGTTGAAAAGCAATATGAGAAAGCAGTGAACACCATTGAAAAAATGGAGTTCAAGAATATGCTCTCAGAAGAGGGTGATGAATTACCAGCGGTACTGCAGATTACAGCAGGCGCAGGTGGTACCGAAAGTTGCGACTGGGCAGCTATGCTTATGCGTATGTATATGATGTGGGCCGAAAAGAACGGTTACAAAATCAAAGAACTCAATTATCAAGATGGTGATGTTGCCGGCATTAAAACCGTAACCTTGGAAATTGACGGTGAATTTGCTTTTGGTTGGTTAAAAGGAGAAAATGGAGTTCATCGTCTTGTACGTATATCACCTTTTGATAGTAATGCCAAAAGACATACCTCATTTGTTTCCGTATATGTATATCCGTTAGTAGATGACAGTATAGAAGTAGATGTCAATCCTGCAGATATTACCATAACCACTGCAAGATCAAGTGGTGCTGGTGGGCAAAATGTAAACAAGGTTGAAACTAAAGTCCAATTGACCCACCACCCTACAGGAATTCAAATATCTTGTTCAGACAGTAGAAGCCAGCATGATAACAGGGCTACGGCGATGAAAATGCTGAAATCTCAACTATATGAAATTGAGCTACGTAAAAAAATGGAAGCTCGCCAAGAGATTGAATCCTCTAAAATGAAAATTGAATGGGGCTCTCAAATTAGAAACTACGTTATGCATCCGTACAAATTGGTTAAGGATGTAAGAACCGGAGAAGAAACCGGTAATGTAGACAATGTCATGGATGGTGACATTGACCAGTTTTTGAAAGCCTTTCTAATGATGATGGGACAAAAAGAAGAAGAATAAATTATTAATCCCTATTTATTATATTTAATAGATAGGGTTTTAACATAAAGCTAAAAGTAATATGATTAAAATATATCACAATTCTAGATGCAGCAAATCTAGAGAAGGTTTAAAAGTTGTAGAAGAGTCTGGCAAGAAATTTGAAGTGGTAAAATATCTAGAAGATATACCAACAAAAGATGAACTTAGAAATATTATTAGTTGTTTGGACATTAAACCAATTAACTTAATACGTAAGTCAGAAGCCGTTTGGAAAGAGAAATTCAAACATTTATCACTAAACGATGAAGAGTTGATCGATGCCATGATCACGCATCCAAAATTAATAGAAAGACCAATTGTAATTAATGGAAATAGCGCGGTTATTGGTAGACCGGCTTCAAACATTAACTCTTTGTTGAAATAGAATTTATTATAATAGTTAGGTATATTATCTTAACAAACAATTAACCATTTTCGGTTAAACCATAGTATAACTTTATAATCTAAAGACATGAAAAAAGTATTAAAGTATAGTGGACTAAATATATTGACATTGTTGGTTGCCTTATTTGGCACTACAGCAATTTACGCGCAATATGGTTATGGGTCGCAATATGGTTATGGATCTAGAGGAGGTTATGGTTATGGGAGTCAAAGGAGCTCTATTCCCCAAGCACAAACTCCGGTCGAAGAACCCAAACCAAAAACTGCCGAAGAACTGGTAGATGGTGAAATGCCCAGAATTACGGAGGCATTGGAACTAAATGAATTTGAACAGGCCGTATTAAGCTCTGTACTTAAAAAATATGTACAAGAGCGTATAGAGGCTCAAATATTAAAACTTCCGCCAGAAAAAATGGCAGAAGTATATAAAAACATAACTAAAAGGCAAGATGAGGAATTAAAAGCCGGTCTGCCATTAGAAAAGTATGAAGCTTTTGTTGCATTACAAAAAGATGGTGTTTCAAAAACTTTAAAGAAGAATAAAAAGAAGAAAAAAGAAAAACGAAAGAAATCCAAAAACTGACTTAATGAGACAACTTTACCCTTTACTCCTACTCTTAACACTATCATTTAATTATATATACAGTCAAAGACCCGGAGGAGAACGGGAAAGAGGTCCAATTATCATTAGCGGTAAAGTCGTAGACAAAGACGATAATCTTCCTTTAGAATATGCTACACTGGTACTACAAAGTGTAAACAACCCTGATAAAATTACAGGTGGCATTACAGATATTGATGGTAACTTTCAGGTTGAAACCACACCAGGCAAGTACAATATTTCCATAGAATACATTTCATACAAAACTTACAAATTAACAAATCAAACATTGACTGAATCCACAGATTTGGGTACGGTTAAACTTGCTTTAGATGTTGCTCAACTAGAAGCCGTTGAAGTCGTTGGTGAAAAAACTACCGTAGAGGTACGTTTAGACAAAAAGATCTATAATATTGGTAAGGATTTAACCAATAGTGGCGCAACTATTACCGACGCCTTGAATAATGTACCCTCTGTTGATGTAGATGTTGAAGGCGCCATAAGTTTAAGGGGTAATGAAAATGTTAGAATTCTTATTAACGGCAAACCGTCAGCATTAGCGGGTTTTGGATCTACAGATGCTCTTACACAACTTCCTGCGGATGCCATTGAAAAGGTTGAGGTAATTACTAGTCCGTCTGCAAGATATGACGCAGAAGGTACCGCAGGTATTTTGAACATTGTTCTTAAAAAGGAAAAAACACTGGGCTTTAACGGTTCTGTAAACACTACGATCGGTTACCCAGTAAATAGTGGTATATCCGTTAATGCCAATTTACGTACAGACAAATTTAATTTGTTCAACACAACAGGGTATAACTATAGAGATGCCCCAGGAAATGCATTTTATGATAACACCTATACTTCTGGATCATATGATAGGATTATAGAGGACAGGGACTATTTTAGACTTAGAAAAGGATTCAACACTAATTTGGGACTTGAGTATTTTATTACAGAGGAATCTTCAATTACAGGAAGTGTATTTTACAGAACCTCTAAAAGTGAAGATGAAACTGAAAATACCAACCAAAGGTTTATTAACAGCACACTAGATAGTGAAACCTTTAGAACTGAAGATGAAGGTGAAGATGATGAGAACTATCAATTTTCTTTGAATTATATTAATAATCTTGATGATGATGGGCAAAAACTAACGGTAGACGCTCAATACTCTAACGGCGTAGAAGATAAGACCAACATCATACAAGAAAACAATACATTGCCTAATGATAATTTAATAGTCTTGGAAAATGTCTTTGAAAAAGAAACCCAAAATGAATATTTAATACAAGCAGATTATGTATTACCTATGGGCGATGCACAATTTGAAGCTGGGTATAGAGGTACTTTTGAAAAAACAGAAACGGATTATAGATTAGACTCTTTAAACCAAACCACCGGTCTGTTCGATATTAACCAAGACCTGACCAACTTATTTGCCTATACTGAAAATGTAAATGCCGTATATACCCAATATGGTAACAAATACGGTAAATTTTCTTTTCTTTTAGGATTACGTTTAGAGAACACCCAGTTAAAAGGAGAATTGACCTCTTTATATGATTCTTCTGAGTTAGAGGATCAATTGGGAGTAGATGTTGAGGCAAATTTCGATAAGAACTATTTAGGGCTTTTTCCAACTGTGAACGTCATTTACGAATTGGGTGAAAATGAAAACATATCATTAGGTTATAATAGAAGGATAAATAGACCAAGAGGAAGGTACGTAAACCCTTTTCCTTCAAGATCTAGTAGAACAAATATTTTTCAAGGAAACCCGGATCTTGACCCAGCGTTCTCCAATGCTTTTGATGTTGGTTACTTAAAGAGATGGGATAAGCTAACCCTTACCTCTTCTGTGTACTACCAACGAGAAACCGATTCATTTGAACGTATACAAGAAGAAACCGGTGAAACCACCACAGATGGAATTGAAATAATTAGATCAATTCCTATTAACCTATCTACAAATGACAGAATAGGTGTTGAAGCCGGTATGCTATATAATCCTGCAAAATGGTTACGTTTAAATTCTAGTTTCAACTTCTTTCAATTTAAGACAGATGGCGCATTCAACGGTATAGATTATGGTACAACAAATACCAGTTGGTTTGCAAGATTTAGCTCTAAAGTATCTTTACCTGCAAAAATTGACTGGCAGACCAATGCATTTTATAGAGGTCCATCATCAACCGCCCAAACGGAAAATGGAGGTATATTCTCTTTAAATTTGGCATTCAGCAAAGATATTTTGAAAGACAATGGAACTATTTCCCTAAACGTTAGCGATCTATTAAATTCCAGAAAAAGAACTTCTTATACAGAAACGGAATTCTTTACATCTGATAGTGAATTCCAATGGAGACAACGCCAAATAACCATGGGCTTTGTTTATCGTTTTAACCAGCCAAAAGAAAGAAATAGAAATGGCGATAGAGGAAACAGAAATAATGACGAAGGTGATGAGGAAATTGAAGGATAATTCAATAACTATAAATAGCAACAAAAAAAGGAAGCCAATTGGCTTCCTTTTTTTATTTAATAATATCATTTATGCTTCCCTAGCAGCTTTTTTCTTTTCGCGTCTTTCTTTCAATAACTCTATAATGTTACCACCTAACCAGTAAGGCACAACAAATAATAACAAAAACATCATTAGCCAAAAACCGATAGTTAAAATGGTCAAAAAAGCTAAAAATCCTAAATATTGGTCAAAATCAAACATATCTTCTTGCTTATATATGACAAAGATACCATAAACCAATTATTTTTTGCAAACGTTCTGCAAAATTAATTTCACATTTCCCTTTAATCTTGTCGTAAGAAAAATAAATGTAAACCTTATTTTTGATGCTGTATATAAAAGTTTATTTAAGATTCATATAAAATATAAGATTATGGAGTTCAGAATCGAAAAAGATACCATGGGGAATGTTGAAGTACCCAAAGACAAATACTGGGGTGCACAAACAGAACGCTCGCGTAATAATTTTAAAATAGGACCAACGGCATCTATGCCGTTGGACATAGTTTACGGATTCGCTTATTTAAAAAAATCCGCTGCATATGCCAATTGTGAGCTTGGTGTCTTAGCTACCGAAAAAAGAGATTTGATCGCCCAGGTATGCGATGAAATTTTAGAAGGAAAGCACGATGACCAATTTCCATTGGTTATTTGGCAAACTGGTTCTGGTACGCAAAGTAATATGAACGTTAATGAAGTAGTTGCCAATAGAGCCCATGAAATTGCCGGTAAAGTAATTGGCGAGGGAGAAAAAACCATTCAACCGAATGACGATGTCAACAAATCTCAATCTTCTAACGATACTTTCCCTACCGGTATGCATATTGCCGCTTACAAAAAGATTGTAGAAGTGACCATTCCTGGTGTAACTCAGTTAAGAGATACATTACATAAAAAATCAAAAGAATTTAAAGATGTGGTTAAAATAGGTCGCACCCATTTAATGGATGCCACTCCCCTAACCTTAGGTCAAGAATTTTCCGGTTATGTTTCTCAATTGGACCATGGTTTAAAAGCATTGAACAACACCTTAGCACATTTAAGTGAATTGGCACTTGGTGGTACTGCCGTTGGAACTGGATTAAACACACCGGAAGGCTATGATGTGCTTGTAGCAAAATATATTGCAGACTTCACAGGGTTGCCTTTTATAACCGCTGAAAATAAATTTGAAGCACTAGCGGCACATGATGCCATTGTTGAAAGCCACGGAGCTTTAAAACAGTTGGCAGTGTCATTGAACAAAATAGCAAATGATATTAGAATGATGGCATCTGGACCTCGTTCAGGAATAGGTGAAATCATTATTCCTGCCAACGAACCTGGTAGTTCAATAATGCCAGGTAAAGTGAACCCTACTCAATGTGAAGCAATGACAATGGTTTGCGCACAAGTTATGGGTAATGACGTTGCTGTAAGCGTTGGTGGTACACAGGGACATTATGAATTGAATGTCTTTAAACCAATGATGGCAGCAAACATTCTACAGTCTGCACAACTAATTGGCGATGCCTGTGTAAGTTTTGAAGAGCATTGTGCTGCCGGTATTGAGCCAAATCACGGTGTAATCAAAGAATTGTTGAATAACTCTTTAATGTTGGTCACTGCTTTAAATACCAAAATTGGGTATTACAAAGCTGCAGAGATTGCAAACACCGCACATAAGAACGGCACTACATTAAAAGAAGAAGCTGTTAATTTAGGTTACGTTTCCGCTGAAGATTATGACGAGTGGGTAAAACCTGAAAATATGGTGGGTAGTTTAAAAGACTAAAAACTAAACCAATAAACAAAAAAAGGCGACCAAATTGGTCGCCTTTTGTATTATATAATTATAGGAAAACTTACTTCAACATGAACTTAGAAGTTCCTAATAATTTCAACTGATCGTCATATACATTTACCATGTAATTTCCATCTTTAAAATCACCAGCTGGCTTACTAATGTAATCACATACATCTAAAGATTTGTTTTCATAGTAAAATCCTGTTTGCTTACTATAAGTAATTGATGCTCCGTTATCGTTGGTCATTGAGTTACCACCTCCAAGAACATTCCCTTGTGGATCTAAAACTTCTAAGAAGAACTCTCTATCACCAGCTTGAGCAATAACGTTATCCGCTACGGTAAAACAAATTTTAAACTTATCAGTAGCTCTGGCACGTTGAGTAGAAACTAATTTTCCGCTGTTTCGCTCCTTAACTGCATCAACATTAAATTTAGATAAATTCAATGCAGACCCTTTTTCAACTACTTGAGCCAAATTTGTGTTTTGCACTACTAAAGAATCGTTGAAAACTGTTTGTTTTTCCAACTCAACATAAGTACTATCACGCTGCATAGCGATCATACTATTAGAACGAGTTAAAGAATCAACTTGCTTTAACAACTGCTCTCTCTCCGCTTTAAGAACACTAACTTGTCTTCTGTATCTAGATAAAGAACTAATATCCGCTTTCATAGTTTTTACCGAGTCTATGTATTTAGCAATATTATCTCTTGCGCTAACCAATTCTTCGTTAGTAGCATTACTTTCCAAAATAGCTTTATCATATTCTGATTTTAAGCTATTTAAATCTTCAACCACCAATTCTTTCTCTTTAGAAAGAACAACCTCTGTCTTCTTTTTATCTTGATAAAGACTTACTGTATAAATGATAGTTGCTAAAAGCACAACACCTAAAAGAGCGGTCAAAACTTTTAAACCATTGTTGTTTTTTGTTTCAGTCATAATTTTAAATTTAATAAAGTGTCTGTTTGTTCAGTTTATATACGTGTTAATTCAAATTTTAGATTCTTTAGCATAAAATTAAATTATATTACGTGGTAAATACCATTAAATATAGTATAATTTAGAAGTAACCATTAGACCAATACATAGACTATGCTTACCATTGTGCCATTTGAGACTAAATATACTCAAATCTTTAAAGACTTGAATATAGAGTGGATTACCGAATATTTTAAAGTTGAAGAAAAGGACAGAGAACTATTAGAAAACAGCCAAGCCTCTATCATTGACAAAGGTGGCTTTATCTTTATTGGGCTCTGGAATAATGAACCTGTGGGGTGTTTTGCATTAATAAGAAAAAACAAGGAAAGATATGAATTAGGAAAAATGGCAGTTAGCAAATCTTATCACGGCTTACAAATTGGTCAAAAATTATTATTATACGCCATTGATTTTGCAAAGAATAAAAACTGGAATACACTTGAACTATACTCAAGCACCAAGCTTGACGCCGCCTTGCATATTTATAAAAAATACGGATTTATAGAAACGCCGTTGGAAGATAATTTAGACTACCTTAGATCTGACATTAAAATGGAATTAAAACTAAAACAATATAACAATGAACATCAATAAACTCTTTTTATTATTATGTATAGGAGCCATTTCTTTCTCATGTAAAGAAGTAAAGAAATCAGATTCCGAAGTCACAGAAGCGGAAGCGGAAATGTCGACTTCAATGAAAAATGAGGCTAAAGACACCGAAATCACCATAACACCCATAGAACACGCAACGGCTGTCTTAGAATGGAATAATGAAATAATCTATATTGACCCAACAGGTGGTGCCGCAGCTTTTGAAGGGCAAAAGAATGCTACATTAATTTTAATTACCGATATACATGGTGATCATTTAAACATAGAGACCTTAAAAGAATTAGAAACAACCAATGCTACCTTTGTTGTACCACAGGCCGTTGCAGAAGAATTGCCCGAAGAATATGCAGAACAGCTTGTAATTTTGGACAACGGGAGCAGTAAAGAATTAAACGGTATTACCATTGAAGCCATACCCATGTATAATTTAAGAAGTGAAGCGCTTAAATTTCACAATAAAGGTCGTGGAAACGGCTATGTTTTAACTATTGGCGATCAACGTATTTATTTTTCCGGAGATACAGAGGATATCCCAGAAATGCGTTCTTTAAAGAATATAGACAAAGCTTTTGTTTGTATGAATTTACCTTATACCATGACCGTTGAAAGTGCTGCCGAAGCAGTGTTAGATTTTAAACCAAAACAAGTTTATCCTTATCACTACAGGGGCAATCCAGATGTTAGCGATGTTGCCAAGTTCAAACAATTGGTAGATGCAGGCAATCAAGATATTGAAGTGGTACAATTAGACTGGTACCCTAATGACGAATATTAATACTTTAGTTGTTAGTATAAAATTAAAAAGCCCGCAATTGCGGGCTTTTTCTTTATAACCAAAATTTTATCTGATTAGTTTTTTATACTTAATTCGTTTCGGCATAAGATCTCCGCCTAACCTTTTCTTCTTGTTTTCTTCATAATCCGAGAACGAACCTTCAAAGAAATACACTTGAGAATCGCCTTCAAATGCCAATATGTGTGTACAGATACGATCTAAGAACCATCTATCATGCGAGATGACTACGGCACAACCTGCAAAATTTTCCAAACCTTCTTCTAAAGCACGTAATGTATTTACATCCAAGTCATTGGTAGGCTCATCCAATAAAAGCACGTTACCTTCCTCTTTCAAGGTCATTGCCAAATGTAAACGGTTACGCTCACCACCGGACAACATACTCACTTTTTTATTCTGTTCACTACCCGAGAAGTTGAATCTACTTAAGTAAGCCCTAGAATTGACCTGCTTACCACCCATCATCACCAACTCCTGCTCATCACTGAAGTTTTGCCAAATAGTTTTATCTGGATCTATATTGGAATGACTCTGATCTACATAGGCTACTTTAGCGGTTTCACCAGTTTCAAATTCACCTTTATCCGGTGTCTCCTCACCCATGATCATTCTAAAAATAGTGGTCTTACCAGCACCGTTTGGTCCAATAATACCAACAATACCCGCTTGTGGTAATTTAAAATTAAGGTCTTCATAAAGCAACTTATCATCGTATGCCTTACTTACCCCTTTAGCTTCAATAACATTGGTACCCAAACGAGGTCCGTTAGGAATATAAATTTCCAGTTTTTCATCAAGTTGTTTTTGATCTTGACTCATCAACTTATCGTAGTTCTTAAGACGTGCTTTCTGTTTGGTCTGTCTACCCTTTGCTCCTTGACGTACCCATTCCAGCTCTCGCTCCAATGTTTTCTGTCTTTTAGAAGCTGTTTTACTTTCTTGTGCCATTCGTTTAGACTTTTGATCTAACCAAGAAGAGTAGTTCCCTTTCCAAGGTATTCCTTCACCTCTATCCAATTCAAGAATCCAACCAGCAACATTATCCAAGAAATATCTATCGTGCGTTACGGCAATTACCGTTCCCTTATAAGATGCCAGGTGGTGCTCTAACCAATGTACAGATTCTGCATCTAAGTGGTTGGTAGGCTCATCTAATAATAAGATTTCCGGCTCTTGAAGCAACAACCTACATAAGGCCACCCTTCTTCTCTCACCACCCGAAAGCACAGAAATTTTCTTTTCAGGATCTGGGGTACGCAAAGCATCCATAGCAATTTCCAATTTGGTATCTAGTTCCCAAGCATTGGCTGCATCTATCTTATCTTGCAATACAGCCTGCTGATCCATCAACTTCTGCATTTTGTCCGCATCTTCATACACTTCTGGCAGACCGAACATATCGTTTATCTTATTGTATTCATCAAGAATGGCAACCGTTTCGGCAACTCCCTCTTTAACAATTTCCAAAACGGTTTTATTTTCATCCAATTCTGGCTCTTGTTCCAAGTAACCAACTTTATATCCTGGAGAAAAAACCACATCACCTTGAAAATTTTTATCTACACCTGCTATTATTTTTAATAAAGTAGATTTACCAGAACCGTTTAGACCTAAAATACCGATTTTGGCACCGTAGAAAAAACTTAAGTATATGTTCTTTAAAACTGGGGTGTTAGCATTCTTATAGGTTTTCGTAACTCCTGACATGGAGAAGATTACCTTCTTATCGTCTGACATAAAATTATAGTGTTTAGTGAAAAAATTATCATCCAGTAGAAGAAATCCCTACTAGTTAAAAACATTGATTATACTCTACCTTTAAGGGCATTGAACACCCAAGCAATGGCAAAAAACCCTATACCCACAGATGCAAAACCCCAACCAGCGACATCATCGTATCGAAAGGCTCCTAATGCAATTAGCGCAAGCCCTACGAAGATCATAATAAAAGTAGCCCAAGTGAGCACAGTATTCTTGTTCATTTTTGAATCAATTAAAATTTAAGCGAACATCAAATATCGTAAATTTTAAGACATTTATCCACTATTACCCCTGCTATTATTCAAACGGAAACACAATTCCTGTTTTTTCACGAACCGTATCCATAATTGTTATAAGATCCAAACTGTTTTGATGACTCCAAAGTGCACTTTCTTTCTTACCAGAATTTAAACAATTATGCACTTCTTCTATCTCATGAACATAGCCTTTACCCCTCTTACCCAGTTCATTACTTACTACTTCCCCATCTTTTTCCAACGTAAATCCAGTAGTTTCATGCCATCTTGGATGAATAAAAATTGTTCCTTTACTTCCTGCTATTTCAGATTTCTTTTCAGAGTTAGAGTTGAGTCCGCTATACAAAATGGCTTGTGCGTTATCATAATTAAGAATCATACTACATTGCACCTCTACCCCAGTTTTATAAAAATTGGCGGTTGCCTTAATATCCTTTGGCATCCCCAACAGTAAATAAGCTAAAAATATAGGATAGATCCCTATATCTAATAGAGAACCTCCTGCAAGATCAGGATTTAATAGCCTACCGTTTTCATCCCTATCCAGAGCATAAAACGCAAAATCTGAATGTAAATAACCTATATCCCCTATAGTCCCATTATCTACAAGTTCCTTTACTTTTTTAATGGTCGGATTAAAACGTGACCATAATGCTTCCATAAGAAAAACATTATTCTCTTTAGCAGCAGCTACCATTGCCTGAACTTCCGAAGCATTGACACCCAATGGTTTTTCACAAAGTACGGCGTTACCGGCTTTCATGGCGGCAATGCTCAAATCTGCATGGGAAGTATGCGGTGTTGCCAAATAAATAATATCTACCGTATTACTATGAAATAACTCTTCATAACTACCAAAAGCATAGGGAGCTCCATACTCTTTGGCAAATGTCCGTGCCTTCTCTAAGCTTCTAGATGCTACCGAAACCAATTGACCGCCATCTACCAAGGCTAAATCTTTAGAAAAACTATGTGCTATATTACCTGCCCCTACAATACCCCACTTTATCATACTTTTTATTTTTGTTGCATGTACACCAAAATTAACTTCTTATCTTTATGCGAAGAAAATAAATATACAGAATGGATTTAAAATTCAATCAAAACGAAGATAGGAATAAGTTGTTATTATCTGACCTTAGACGAAAGCTGAACGAGGTTTATTTAGGTGGAGGAAAAGCAAAAATTGCCAAGCAGCACGATCAAGGTAAAATGACCGCCAGAGAACGTATTGATTATCTATTTGATCCAAAAACCGAACAGATTGAAGTTGGAGCCTTTGTTGGCGAAGGCATGTATAAAGAACATGGTGGCTGCCCTTCTGGCGGTGTTGTCATAAAAATTGGATATGTAAAAGGAAAGCAATGTATAGTAGTTGCCAATGATGCAACGGTAAAGGCTGGCGCATGGTTTCCTATTACCGCCAAAAAGAATTTAAGAGCACAGGAAATTGCTATTGAAAACAGACTACCTATTATTTACTTAGTAGACAGTGCCGGCGTGTATTTACCATTGCAAGATGAGATTTTCCCGGATAAAGAACACTTTGGGCGTATTTTTAGAAACAATGCGGTTATGAGCAGTATGGGCATAACCCAAATTTCTGCGGTTATGGGCAGTTGTGTTGCCGGTGGCGCTTACTTACCTATTATGAGCGATGAAGCCTTAATAGTAGATAAGACCGCCAGTATTTTCTTGGCAGGAAGCTATTTGGTAAAAGCTGCTATAGGTGAAAGCATAGATAATGAAACTTTGGGCGGAGCGACCACTCATTGCGAGATTAGTGGGGTAACCGATTATAAAGCGAAGGATGATGCAGCTGCTTTGGACACCATAAAGAATATTATGGATAAGATCGGTGATTTTCCAAAAGCGGGATACAATCGAAAGAAAAGTATAAAACCAAAAGAAAATCCTGATGATATCTATGGTATACTACCTAGCTCAAGAGCGGAACAGTATGACATGATGGAAATTATTAAGCGATTGGTGGACGACTCGGAATTTGAAGAATACAAAGCCGGATACGGACAAACCATACTTACCGGATATGCACGAATAGATGGATGGGCGGTTGGTATTGTTGCCAACCAAAGAAAAGTTGTAAAGACCAAAAAGGGAGAAATGCAGTTTGGCGGAGTCATTTATTCCGATTCTGCAGATAAAGCAACACGATTTATAGCCAATTGCAATCAAAAGAAAATTCCGCTGGTGTTTTTACAGGATGTTACCGGATTTATGGTCGGTAGTAAAAGCGAGCATGGTGGTATTATTAAAGATGGCGCCAAAATGGTAAATGCTGTAAGTAACTCGGTGGTTCCAAAATTCACTATCGTAATAGGCAACAGCTACGGAGCCGGAAACTATGCCATGTGCGGTAAAGCTTATGACCCTAGGTTAATTGTTGCTTGGCCAAGCGCAGAATTAGCCGTAATGAGCGGAAACTCTGCCGCAAAAGTTCTTTTACAAATTGAGAAGGCTTCATTGAAAAAGAAAGGTGAAACCATCACTGAGGAAAAAGAAACGGAACTATACGATAATATCAAGAAAAGATATGACAATCAAGTTTCTCCATACTATGCAGCCTCTAGATTATGGACAGATGCTATCATTGACCCAAAGGACACGCGTAAATGGATTTCAATGGGTATAGAAGCGGCTGATCATGCACCTATTGAAAAGCCTTTTAATATGGGAGTGTTGCAGGTGTAATTTCCTGAAAAATTGTTAGTATCAACGTATAAAACTATTTACATTCAAAAACCACAATACATTTATACTGTATTGTGGGCTTCTTATAATAACTATGTCTTTTTCTCTTTTATGTTTTGAAAAATAACGGACTTAATTAGAAACGATACTTACCGCATTTGATACTGAAAACAATTGCTGATTTACATTACGTAGACCCAGTTTAAAAACCTTGGTTTCTTTTCGTTGCGATGCACTACCATAGTTATAATATATAGTAGCTTTCAAATATGTAGGCGTCAAACTTTTGTTACCTAAATAAGTAGCGTTAACCAACCAATTACCACGAAGCGTATCATCTATTAAATATTCTTCACTGGAGAATCCTGAGCGCTTTCCAATTTGAATACGTTCAGCATCTGCAGCTAAAGAATGCTCACTATTATAGTATCGCTTTTCTGGGTTTACAAATTGTAACACAAATTCAGCCTCACTATCGCTCCATTCAAACACCAAACGTGTTCCTTTAAAATCATCATCAAGTTTAATTTCTTTTACCTTATTTGTTGAAACTAAATCAGCCCCTTTTAGAGAAATCAAATTATTTAAATCACGATCCATAAAAACTTTCACTGGCTCTTCTTTTTCCAATAGCTCTTCTGCTAACAAGTAATCATAACGCAAGTACATAGCGGCAGCTTTTTGATTTAAACCTAATTCTCTATAACTATTTGCCAAGTCTAAATACGATTGTGCATAATCTGCTCTAAGTGTATACACATCTTCATAAAGTTTGTTTGCCTCTTTAAACTTTCCTTCCGCTTGATAGATATATGCCAACGATTTTAATGCGATAGGGTTACCATTTAAAATATTGTCATTCTCTTCGATTATCTTATTTGCAAATTCTTTATTTTTCCATCTGTTAGAAAAATAATCATAGGCATCAAGTACATAGTAGAATGAACTACTGTATTTTTTTATTTGATTTTCGTAAATAACCTTTGCATCTTCTTCGGTTTTCGCATTTAAAAGTTCATTCATGTACGAAGGCTTATCTTCTTTAAAATTAACTGTACTTAATGCTGAATTATCATATTTATTATTTCTAAGCTTAGCTTGATCATAAGGCTTTCCATCAATATTACCAGCATATAATAATGTTTTTGTGTTAATTACTATGACACCACCAGCACCTATTGACCCGTATCTAGTAGTCATTGCCAAATTATTTAAAACAGCCAATCTAGCAATTGAAGCTGGTGCAATCCATGTAGGAGCATTAGTTAAAATCTGACCATCAACATCATAAACTGCTGGAGATGCCTGACTTATCGAATTGAAACCTCTAATATATATTCCCCCTCCACGCTGACAATCACCAAAAACCCTTACGCTAGCAAACTTATTACGCACAACATCTAGAATACAAATCCCTACATCATTGATTTCGTCCTCTTGCAAAAACCTGATTTTCCCAGGGGCGGTCTCACTATCCAAAATACCAAATGCTGTTTTAATTAAATTTGGTTTATACTTATACTCCTCTTCTAATTCGCTCTGTGATTTTCTATTACTATTACGCACGGTAACCTCATCTAATTGCTCAATTTTCTGAGTCATTTCAATATTTAAGATTCGTGTAACATCTTCAACCATTATCTGAACATCACTTAAACCGGGATATGTATATTTAACTACATCCCTAGGTTCCGCAGATATTTGATATAATCCATTGGCGTCTGTTGTAGTAGAAATATCAGAATCTATTATAGAAATCTGAACATTTGCCAAAGGAGCATCCATTTGGGTAACCTTACCTTTAATTGTTTTGCTTTGTGCTTGCACATTGCAAGCAAAAGATATTAATACTAAAAGGAGTAAAACATTTTTCATAGAATAAAGTTTTATATGGTTATACCATAATTTTATATCAAAAATTAAACCAAACTAAAATATGTAGGAATATAATTACTAATTATGTTTGAATTTAACAATATTATTGAATTATTAAAAATTAAAACAAATTTTAATCACTTGTCCTTCAAAACATTACATCTTTAATAAACTTTAATTTAAATTATCTGCTCCTAAAGTTGGTAAGTAAAATAGATTTTGATTCACATTTTTTAAAGACAACCTATAAATCCTAATAGTACTTTCTTCGTTATCTGTACCGTAGCCAGAGAAAGCAGTCACTTTTAAATAAGTGGGCAAACCGCTTTTATTCCCCTTATAATTTATATTTATAATCCATTCTCCTTGAATATCGCTTTCAAGAAAGAACTCTTTACTTGATGAATTTTCTTGCTTCCCAAAATATTCATTCTGATTGATTAGCGATGTACTAGACACAAAATAGCGATTTTCAGGATTTACGAATTGAAGGTCAAACTCAGCCTTATCATCGTTCCATTCAAAAAGAAGACGGGTATCTGTACCCTCGCGCATAGCCGCCATTTCTTTTAAATCTTCTGAACTTATGGTATAATCGGTTTTATGCTGTAAAAAGTGATTGAACTCAGTCGTAATAATAGGATGTAATCCTATAGTATCTGCCACAAGAAAAGATTCGTTCAATAATTTGGTATACCTACTATATAGATTGGCTGCTTTCTGCACTTCATTTACTTCAATATAACTATTTGCCATGTCTCTATATGATTGCGCATAATTTGGTCTCTTTACAAAAACGCTGGTATATAGTTCGTTTGCTTTTTCAAATTTACCTTCTCGCTGATAAGCATATGCCAAAGCTTTCATTTCATTGATGTTATCAACAAATAGAGATTGATGGTTAGCGATTATATCACTATTGAATTTTTCTTGCTCCCAGTTGGCAGTAAAATAAATATAGGCGTCTAGAAAAAACGAAGCAGAACTACTATAAATTTTCTCATTTTCTTCATATACTCTTTTAGCAGTTTCAAATGTATTACAAGCTAAAAAAGCTTTAAGATAGCTTGGCAAATTTTTATTAGCTTGTTGTTTATCAATAGCATCAAATTCATAAATATTATTTCGAATTTTTGCTAGGTCACTAGCTCTATTATTCTTAGTAGCATAATTAGCATGTTTTGTACTTATTGCAATTACACCGCCCGCGGCAACCTGCCCATATCTTCCAACGCCAGCAAGACCAGGCATTACCGCTATGCGCTCAATAACATTTAAATCTAAAAAATACGGAACATCTTCATAAATTACTCCGTCAATTTCGAATATTGCAGGTCTAATATTATTAATTGACCCTTTACCTCCTCTTATAAACACAGCAACTTTGGTAAAAGAACATCCAAAACAAGTATTTCCATTGGTTACATTACCAATGCGAACTCCAGCTATTTTACCATCTAAAGCTGCTAGAATATTTGGCGCCGATAAGTTCAAACTCTTACCATCTACAATAGTTATTGCATGACCAATTGTTTTTTTATCAAGAGTTCCATAAGCACTCTTAGCAAATTCTTCATTCGTTAAATATTCAGAGAACATTTCTGCCTCGGTTTTCTTTAAACGCGCTCTTTCAGTAACGGTAACACCTTCTAGTGCTTCAACCATCACATTCATGGTGACGTTGATATTATGTATGGTCTCCAATACGGTACGTTCCACTTTTTCGAAACCCAAATAATCAAAACTAATGACATCACCTATTTGTGCCATAATGGTATACCTACCATAGGCGTCTGTTTGTGTATGCTTTAATGACTCCGCTATTTGAACAGTAGCATTTTCAACAGGCTTACCATTATTAAAAACAAAACCCGTAATTGATCTATGAGTTTGGACAGGGTTGATATTTATTTGGGGAGTGTTGAACGAATTTTGAAGGGTTTTATGTCTAGCGTATTCTGATATTTGAGAAATGTCATCCTCACTCAAAGTAGAAGTATTTACATAAAAAGTCATTGCATCTCCCCTGAATGTTTTCCATTGTCCTTGGCTCACATATCTTCTGTATGATGTACTTGGTCTATAATCCGCGGCCAAAACCAAACCTACACGCTTACCATATACTTCCAATAATTCTAGACCAATACTAAAATCTTCATCTACAATAAGGTTGTACGGCTTTAAATCTACGGTTACCATTCCAGGAGATTTGCCTATCATTTTGGTAACGTTCTTTTTCAATAATTTATCTTCAGGATAAATGGTGCCGCCTTTATATACATTAATGCGCACCAATACACTATCAGAATAATTTTCGTTTAGATAAAAGTGAAAATTTTTTAAGAAGTGCTTCTTTTTATCCACACTTATCCTTGTCACCAATTCAGCACCCAAAGAACCATCGCCTTTCCAATACCCAAACTTATTTTTACTAGGATAGGAAAAGCCTACAACATCATCTTTTTTACCTTTCAGATATTTAGCGGTTACCATCGCCTCGTTGAGTTGCATTGCTTCAGGCTGCATGACAACTTTTTGAAACAACAAATTATTAAAGTTTACCTCTGAAATTTTAAGCCGAATGGTTTTATGACCTACAGAAGAAAATTGTAGCACATCTGTATTAGAAAAATCAGCCTTATTAATCTCTAGATAAAATTTACCATCAAAATTACTTACGGTACCTACACCTTTATTTACAATTCCAATATTTACAAAAGGAAGCGTCTCTTTCGTATCAGCATCTAATACTGTTCCTTTAAATTGATGTTGCCCAAAAAGTCCTATACTTAGCGTACACAAAAACAATAAAAGACAATACTTTATATGAAGTTTAGTCATCCATTTCATTAAGCGAGTTATTCAACAACCGTCAGGCTACTCTTAAATATATGAATAACAAGCTTTTAAACCTAACACTAACAAATAGAAAATTAGATTTTTAATACATCAACAATATTTTATCTTACAAATTAAGATTAATTGCCCTGATGATCTTTCACTCGTGGTATCAACAATAATTCCGTCTGTCTTCCATTTACATATCTAAATCCATCTTCACCATAGAAACCGGCTTCTTCAAGCATGATTCTGATATCTCTATTCCATTCCGGTATGTTGATGGTCGTGTTTAATTCAATAGCATAAACAGTATTAGGATTAAGACCATAATTTTCTCCATCGTCACGCATGACACCACCTTGAGCATCCCACATTCCAATAGTTGTTCCGGCAGAATGACCATAAGTACCTAACGGGTGCGTGTAAATAGAAGGTCTTAATCCTACAGCTTTAGCCTCGTCCAGCGATTTTTTAAGAATTTCATTTCCAGATCTTCCTTTAATCATATTACTGGTTAGAAAGTCTTGCAATTTATTCCCTTCCTTTAGTCCGTTTACTAAAAATTCTGGGGCAGCAGTTTCTTCTGGCTTTAGTACATACGCTAATTCTTGACAATCAGTATTTAAACGCAAATACGTAATACCGAAATCGCAGTGGACCAAGTCCCCTGGTAATATCACTGTATCTTCTGGTCTACCAGAGAAAGAGTACAGGTGACTTACCAATTCCTCTTTACTTCGCTGTACATCTATGGTTGGGTGAAACCAGGTTTCTAAACCTAAATCTGTCACTTTTTGGCGCATCCACCATTCAACCTCAGAAGTCGTGGTAATTCCCGGAGTTATTACTTTCTCTGAGAATGCTTCGGCTATGATATCATGTGTAATATCTACCAATTGATCATATATAACCATTTCACGCTCCGTTCTAGTTTCGATCCAGCGTACGGCTAGTTGCTCTGCAGATGTTACTTTTGAAGTATACTTTTTAGGCAGATTTGCCATGAATTCCTCATAATCCGTCTTTACCAAACCATCGGCAATATTATGGTCTGTAGAATAATTAAGTCCGATTTTTTTTGGATTTCTTTCTGATATCAACTGCATTAACCTCTTCCATTGATTAGGCTCCTTTTCCTTATCCCAAGCGGAAACAATATTCTTACCAACATTATAACGAGCAACGGCTAATTTTTCAATAGTGTTCTTTGCTTTATCTCTATAAAACAAAAGAATAGTTCTTCTACGGGCATTTAACCACGTAGCAGGCAGCATGGTCTTAATAACCGGATCCTCATTGTATTCCCTTGAAATTACCACCCACATGTCTAAGTCAGCAGCATCCATAAGTTTTGGAAGTAAGTTGTTAAAACGGTCGTCTAGAATTTCATCTATAACAATGGCTCTTTCTTTTTCATTGAGGATTTGTTGGGCGTTACTTTTACTAATAAAAATTAGAAATGTAAAAAGGAATAGTTTTTTCATAAGTGTTGTTTGGTATAAGCCTTGAAAATACAAAATTTCACTTGTTAGAAATAAACTATCCCTTGAATATCAATTTGTTTTATTATTTAAGTATAATTAATAGCCGTTCGCTACCAATTTATCATTAGCACTTTTAACCAACCTAATAAACTCTGCTCTATATCCATTTACATCTTTTCCCCTTCCCTTCTCCGCCAATACAATTACATCCTTATAGGTTGTTTTATTAGTAAATTTAGACTTTCGCAATTGTTGACCAAATAATGCAACGGCCGCAGAAAACTGAAAATCTTCAGACATTTCTTGAGAATCTACATTCTGAACATGAACCAATTCTAAGCTCTTTTTACCATCAGGTTTTTTGTATCTAATTCTCACTGTAAACAACTCATCTAAAAACGTATTCTCATTAGTATTGCTAGCATATTTTAATTTAGGTATATCTTTATCATATATAGTTTTTACCCCAGCTTCAACTATTTCATATAAAGCAGTTACTTTATGCCCGCTTCCCAATTCACCTGCATCCTTAGTATCGTCAATAAAATCTTCATCAGCTAATAATCTATTTTCATATCCTAGTAATCGATACGATTTAACTTTATTAGGATTAAACTCTACTTGAAGTTTCACATCTTTTGCAATAGTAAACAGCGTACCGCCAAATTCCTTACCAAATACTTTCTGAGCTTCTTGCATGGTATCGATGTAAGCATGATTTCCATTTCCTTTATCTGCCAATGTTTCCAATTTAGAATCTTTGTAATTACCTATACCAAAACCCAAAACGGAAAGAAAAACACCAGACTCTCTCTTTTTCACAATTAAATTTTCCATGTCATAATCACTGGACAAACCAATATTAAAATCGCCATCAGTTGCCAGTATCACTCTATTATTTCCATTTTTCTTAAAATGCTTTTCTGCTAATTGATATGCTAATTCAATACCCTGACCTCCTGCTGTTGACCCTCCAGCTTCCAAGTTATTTAAGGCATTTATAATTTTTGTTTTATCACTACCCGATGTTGGCTCTAATACTACACCAGCCGCACCAGCATAAACGACAATAGAAATTCTATCCTTGTCTCTTAATTGATTCACCAATAATTTAAATGCTGATTTTAGCAGTGGTAATTTATTGTCTGCCGACATAGACCCAGAAACATCAATAAGAAAAGTAAGGTTAGATGCTGGTAAATCTTCATTTAAATACTCCTTTCCTTGTAAACCAATACGCACCAATTTGGTATCTACATTCCAAGGAGTTTTGGCAACTTCGGTATGCACAGAAAATGGATGCTCGTTTTTCGGTTGTGCATAATCATAATCAAAATAATTAACCATTTCCTCAATCTTTACGGCACTTACAGGAACATCCTGTCCTTTATTAATAAATCTTCTAATATTGCTATAAGCTGCTTTATCCACATCTATAGAAAAAGTAGACAATGGATTTATAGTAACATTTTGAAACTGATTTTCTGTGATTTTGGCGTAATTTTCATCGTTCTCAATATTGTAATTTCCATGTACAGTACGTATTACAATACACCCATACCTAGCGTCTTTTCCATACAAACTCTTTGCTTCAGCAGCATTAAGTTCTTTTCGGCTATTAATGTCTTCATTTTTTAGGCTTTGAATAATTGCATTATATTCTTTTTGAATAGGTACACCGTCAACTATATACAAAGGAGTTTTAACTTTAACCCCTTCCTTTTTACTTTCTACTGTACCAATACCTCTAATTTGAACACCACTAACTTTTCCTTGCAACGCTCTACTAATACTATTTTTAGGTCTTTGAATGTTAATCATAGATACAGAACCCGTAACATGACTACGCTTTTGAATACCATAACCAACCACTACAACCTCTTCAAGGGCTTGAAAGTCTTCCTCAAGTGACACATCTATAACCGTTTCATCTTTTACCCTAACAATGAAGTTTTTACATCCTATATAAGAAAATACTAGTTTTGCTCCCTTTGAAACTATTAACGAATAGTGCCCCTCAAAATCTGTTTGCGTACTATTGGTCGTACCTTTTTCGATTACATTAGCTCCAGGTAAAGGGTTGCCTTTATTATCTGAAACGGTACCACTAATTTTAATTTGTTGCGATAACAGTAAAACACTGTTGAGTAGGAAGAATAAGAAAATTACATTTTTCATAATAATTGGTTTAAAGTTTGAGCAATAAACCTATTAAGAAAGAAGTGCCATAAAAATGAAAAATGAGTGAAGTACGACTTTAAACTAGGTAACTTATATTTTCAGTAAGTTTAATGTTTCCTGTCGGCGAATTTTTCCACTTTCAGTACGCTGAAACTGTTTTATAATCAAAATCGATTTAGGTTTCTCGAATTTTTTGAATTCCCCTATACCCTCAATAATTTTCTGAATGTCATTTACTTCTGCATCTTCAACCACTAAAACCACTTTTTGCCCTAATTCATCATCTGCAACACCGGCAACAAAAAAAGGACTATCTATATAGTTTGATAATACTTTTTCAATTTCTTCTGGATGCAACTTTACTCCTCCAGAATTAATAACATTATCTAACCTACCCAACCATTTAAATTGAGTTTTTGAAAGTAACTCTACCATATCATTGGTCACCACGGTTTCGTCTGTAATTTTTGGTGCGTTAATTATCAAACAACCTCTATCATCTATGGTAAGTTCTACATTTGGTAAAACCGTAAAAGGAGCATCTTTAACTTCTTTATGATTCAATGGTTTTATAGCGATATGAGTAATGGTTTCCGTCATACCATAGGTTTCATAACTGCTATTATCAACACCCTTTAATTCTTCTCTTATTGAATTGGAAATGGGTGCACCACCAATTATTAATTTATGTACTTGATGTAGTTTAGATAAAGAGTTACCCACCTGCAAAGGAACCATAGCCCCAAAATCAAAAGAATCCGTAACACCTTCCAATGGGTATGAACTTGGAGGCAAAAAATGAATATTCAAGCCCAAAACCATAGCCCTGACCAACATCATTTTACCTGCAATGTATGAAGCGGGCAAACAGAGTAAAGCTGTGGAGTTAGGCTTCAGGTTAAAATAGCTACCTGTTGCCAAAGCGCTATTTACCATATATTCTTTCTGAAGTGCAATAGCCTTTGGCTTTCCTGTAGAACCAGAGGTTTTTACCAATATTATCTCGGAGTCATCAATCCAATCCAAAAGAAATGCCCCAATTTGTTTTTCATAGCCCTCTCCTTCCTTTATTAGACTATAACTAACCTCTGTTAAATCATCAAAAGAAATTGCCCTACCATGAATTGAAAAATTAGGGTGTATAAATGCTTTATACATTACTTAATTATCGAGCTTTAAAAATTCTTCTTCAGTTAACACCTTACCTGTTAATTTTTCTTTCCAGTTAGTCCATCCGTACTTTTTTGAAAAAACCAATAAAAGAATGGGAAAAACTACAAATACAGGAACCAACATATCCCAACCAAGCACAGGTTCTGAAATATCCCTATAGACAGAATCTACACTAAATGCGGTCCAATCTGCAGTTACTAAAAGTGCTGCAGTTAAATTGTTTGCGGCATGAAAACCAAGAGCAAGTTCCAAACCTTCATCCATAAGTGTAATTATACCTAAAAAGAGTCCGGTTCCTATATAAAAAATCAAAATACCGTAACCCAATTTATCCACTTCCGGGTTCAATATGTGCAATAATCCAAACAGTAAAGAGGTAAAGAGAAGTGGAAACCATCTATTCTTAGTAAGTACGCCCAGACCTTGCATCATGTACCCTCTCATTAAATACTCTTCCATACTTGTCTGTAACGGAATCATTGCAATAGCTATAACGGCTAAGATCAAAAAAGGTTCTAATTGAAAATTATATTCATAATCTTCAGGCGCAAAATAAATATCTATACCGATAAAAAGCACAGATATTGAAGCCCATAAAAAGAAAGAAAAAGCTACTCTTTTCCAGTCAACTTTAGTTCTTGAAGTGGTCAATGTGGTAAGCGATTGTTGATGCAAAAATTTAACCACTAGAAAAACGGCAATAAGTCCGAAAACAAAGGTTAAGAGCATGTAGAACAAAAATGTATTGGAGCCCAATACCTGGGACATCTTTCCTATACTATTACTCATCATTGCAGACATACCACCTTCTTCCAGTGCCAAAGCAGCCAATAACGGAAAGGAGCCTAAAAACTGCCACACCACAATAATTATCAATATTCCTACTAAATATCTCCAATTATCAATTAAACCTTTATACGCCTGTTCTATATACATATTTCATCAATTAAATTCGTATTCCAGTTTTTAGTTTTATTATAAAACAAACCGCCATTACTTACCTCTAAAGGACTATTAACATTATTAGTAAACAAAGCTCCGGTACCTAAACCTTGTGGCATATTATTACCTAAAGTTGCGGTCCATTGAGCAATTGCGTTTAAACCTATATTACTTTCTAACGCACTAGTTACCCACCAACTAATATTGTTTCTTTCTGCAATTGTAATCCATTCATTACTACCTGCAAAACCTCCAACTAAACTTGGTTTCAAAATAATATATTGTGGTTGTATTGTTTGTAGCAACGTTACCTTTTTTGTTACATCAACAACCCCAATTAATTCTTCGTCAAGAGCTATAGGCAATGGTGTTTTAGCACAAAGATCTTTCATTTCATTCCATTGTCCCTGTCTAATAGGTTGCTCAATGGAATGTAAATCAAGTTTTGACAATACTTCTAATTTCGCCAACGCCTCTTCTGCAGAAAATGCACCGTTGGCATCTACACGCAATTCAATTTCATCTTTAGAGTAACGCTCTCTAATAGATTTAAGCAATGCAATTTCCGTATCAAAATCAATGGCACCAATCTTCATTTTAATGCATGAAAAACCATCTTTTAGCTTATTCTCTATTTGCTGATGCATAAACTCTTTATCGCCCATCCAAACCAGACCATTAATTGAAATTGGTTGTTGGCCCTCTAAAAAAGTGGAATCAAAAAGATGAAAAGGATCGTTTGATCGCAGTGACAGAAATGCCTGTTCAACCCCAAATTGAATACTAGGAAAATTAGATAATCGCTTAAGCAATTCCGCTTCCCCTAAATTGATATTACTTACAACCCAATTACATTTATCTTCATAACCAGGAACATCATCATAGCTAAGGCCCCTAAACAATCCGCACTCACCTACTCCCTTTTTACCATCTTGCTCCAAGAATAGAAACCATGTTTCCTTTGTTCTTAGAATTCCTCTGGAGGTCCCGCTCGGATTTTTAAAATTTAGGATATACTTTTTAAAAATTGCTTTCATATAATCCTTCAAATTTAGCTATATTTTCACTTTAATACCGACGGATTTAAAAGAATGGAAGAAAAGGTAATTTGGATAACGGGAGCATCATCAGGAATCGGCGAAGCGCTGACATATCAATTGAACGCACTGGGTGCAAAAATAATAGCTTCGGCTAGAAGGGAAAGTGTATTGACTCAAGTTAAAAATAATTGCAAGAATCCGGACAATGTTGAAATACTCCCATTAGATTTAACCAATTTTTCATCACTTGAAGAAATTACCGATACTGCATTTTCGCTATTTGGAAAAATTGATGTTTTAATCAACAATGGAGGATTAAGTCAACGTTCTTTGATTGTTGAAACCAAATTTGAAGTTTATCAACAAATGATAGACGTCAATTATTTGGGTACCATAAAATTAACCAAACACGCCTTACCCCATTTCATAAAACAAAAAAGAGGTCATTACGTAACCATCACAAGCTTAATGGGTAAATTTTCATCGCCTTACCGTTCTGGATATTGTGGTGCAAAACATGCATTACACGGCTTCTTTGATGCCTTGCGAATGGAGCATGAGAAAGACAATATTGATGTATCTATCATCTGCCCTGGCTTTATACAGACCAACGTTGCCAAAAATGCTTTGACCGCCAATGGTACCGCACTACAAAAAGAGGACAATGCAACTCTTAACGGCATGCCCGTAGAAAAATGTGCTAAGGAAATCATTAGCGCTATTAAAAAGAAACGCTTTGAAACCTATATTGGTGGAAAAGAAAAATTTGGTATTTACTTAAAACGCTTTTTCCCTAAACTATTACACCGTGTAGTAATGAAAAGTAAGGTGAGGTAATTTTATTTAAAATTAAACCAAAACCGAACTCCTTCATTGGTTTTATCTGTATTCAATGAAGTCTGCAGCTGATTTGCCAATCTGTTCATTAAACGAATACCCATTGAGGAATTTGCTCTTTCATCTGTATCTTCCGGTAAGCCAATACCATTGTCCGTATACTCAAAGAAACCTTCTTGACCCGCAATTTTTCTCAAATGAATGTAAATTTTACCGTTACTATCATCATGGGGAAATGCATATTTAAAGGAGTTTGATACCAATTCGTTTAAAATAAGTCCAAAAGGTATAGCTCTATCAATATCCAGCTCAACACCTTCGGCATCTATGGTAATATTAATATTATGACCTCCTTTTTTATATACGGATTGAATACTATTGATCAAACTCTCAATATACCCTTGCATTTCAATTACCGATAAATCATCGTTCTGATATAATTTTTGATGTATAAGCGCCATGGCCTTTACCCTACTCTTACCCTCTTCCAATGCGGCAATTGCAGCTTTGCTTCTAGTATTTTTGGTTTGTAAACTCAGTAAACTAGAAACCATCTGTAGGTTATTCTTTACTCTGTGGTGTATTTCTTTCAACAGAGAATCTTTTTCTACCAAAGAGTTTTCGATAATAAATTTTTGCTCGGCAATAAGACGTTGATTCTTAATACTCTTTAAGTAAGCATATACCAGACCGGCAAAGCCAATAAGCGTAAATATCAAGGAAACAAAAACCAAGCTAATTTTATCATCCCTAGCCTTAATATCTTTTCTAGATGCTTCTAATTGAGCTTTTTGTTGCTCCATAGTTTTTTTGGAGTTATCCAAATCTTGCTCAATTACCGATGTCAGTTGCTGATTTTTAATATTAGAAGCAAGAGCATCTATAGAGTCTCTAATTCTAATATTTTTCTTTAAATAAACCGTTGAGTTTTGATAATCACCGGTTTTAAAATAATAATCCGCATATATTCTGTTCCGCTTTAAAATATTATCCAATTTAATTGGGTTCATTTCATCGCTTAAGTAATCTGTTGCCTTAGCATAATCATCCAATTTCAAATAACACTCTGCCAACGCCAATGTATTTTCAATAATATCAGATGAAAACTTACTCTTATTATATTTTCTAATAATTTCCCTACTCTCTTCTAAAAACGGAATTGCTTTTTCATATTCACCCAGTTGTACATGACATTTACCAATGTTACCAATAATGATTCCGTTTAAAATTCTGCCATCGGCAATTTCCTTATCGGAATGTTGATTGGTAACATCACTTAGAAAAACCTTGATTAAACCCTCTGCTTTTTTAAAGTAGCTAAGCGCCGTAGGCGTAGATTTATCTTGTCTTAAATAATTACCAATTGTATTATTGTAAATTGCAAGCCCGTAGTAATCATCATCTTTAAGCTCTTTCTTTTCTTCGGTCATGTAATCTCGCATAGCTTTTCTATACTGACCAAGACTCGCGTAAATATCATAAAAGGCAACATTATCGGTTAAACCCAATTCACGCTTTACCCTTCTGATTTCTATTTGCTTATCATAAAGTTCTAGCTTAGCATAATTACTATCTAAAATATCTAAAATGATGTGTTTGGAATCTAGGTCCAAATTACTTAAGTCATCGTATAGAGGTCTAGCAATAGCCAAACTCTTCTCATAGTTGCCCAAATCGTAATATATCTGAGACTCAATAAGTTGATAATTCCTAATGGAAATAGAATCTTTAGTTTTCTCAGAACTGTTCAAATACACTTTTACGGTATCTAACCAATCATATGGTGAATTCTGATTGTAACGATTTGGAGTATTAAAAAAGAAGAAAGAACGTAATTCTCCGTTCTCTAAATCTTGAAACTGCTTGTAGTAATCTTCATTTTGAGTCGTTACACCATCTTGCGCCGCTAAAGTGCACATAAATACACTAAGAAATATAGCGCATACAAATCTCAAAATAAAAGGTTTTTTCATATCTCAATAAAAGTCGAATCAAACTTAATGCTAATAGCTGACCCTACTAAATTTTTGTTGTGAGCCGTTATTAAATTATCATTAAATAACAACGAGCCCAAAAAGCGTGTTCTACGTACTTTTTATTAAATCATTAAAAATTGCGCTTTACACTGGCTGCCTTAGACCAATATGGCTAAAACAATAGGCAATTATCAATAAATCAAAATTATGAATTAGCCATAGGACCGTGCATTAATTGTTGTGTAACCTCAAATATTTGTTGTGAAATGCAAACAAGTGGTTCAGCCATGCATTTTACCGATGAAAAATAACATTTAAACGATGAAAAAATACCTTTCATCTAAGATTGGCGCAAAAAAAACACCTTTAAAAAAGGTGTTTTTTTATATATCAACTTATATCAAGAATTCATTGCCGAAATAATAAATTCTTTAAAGTCTTTAGAAATTGGAATCAATGTATTATTGATCATTATATCCTTTGAATTGATAGCATCAATATGATCTACATTTACAATGTATGATTTGTGTGCTCTATAAAATTTATTCTGGGGAAGCTTCTCTAAATAATCTTTTAATGGTGATCGTACCAAAAATTTTTTATCCACGGTATTCACTTCTAAATATACATTATCCGCCTTTATAAACTGAATATCACCAAATTGAATTCTGTAATATAAATGTTGTTTTTTAACAAATATAGAATCTTTCAAAATTGAATTTGACATGGCAACATCTTCAGTATTTCCACTGTTAGCCGTTCCATTACTGGCATTTTGTTTGCCATAAATAAAGTTAGACAAGGCAATTTCAATAGAAGTATAAAGATCTTGTTGCTCAAATGGCTTTACCAAATAACCGTTAGGCTTAACCGTCTTGGCATTCTCAACCGTTGCACGATCAGAGTTAGAGGTTACAAAAATGAAAGGAATGTCATAATTCTCCCTAATATGTTTACCTAAGTCTATACCTGTTTTATCAGAGGCTAAAATGATGTCAATAAGAACTAAGTCAACCTGCTGGGTTTTTAACACCTCAACTGCTTGCTCGTAAACAATTACATTATCAACTATTTCATATCCTATTTCCTCTAACATAGATTGCATATCATCAGCGATGATTACATTATCCTCAACAATTAGAATTTTTATGGGTTGTTCCAAGACTTAAAATGGTTTGTGGGTTATACTCAAAATTACAAAAAATAATAATAACTAATAAAAAACAATACCGCTATAAAAAACGTACTTAAAGCTAATTTTTTAAGCTCAGGATCTAGTTCTGCAGCCTTATTTGTGAGAGCTACTTTTTTTAAATGAACCAGTATTGGTAGGTAGCCTACAAGACTTACATAACGTAACTGTGAGGCATTTGTTGTAAAGAGAAAATAAAACAAACACAAAAAGGATACGACCAGAATGGTATAATGATATTTCTTTGCCTTTGACAATCCCATTTTTACGGCCAACGTATTCTTACCAACGGCAGTATCTGATTTAATGTCTCGCATGTTGTTAAGATTAAGAACCCCAACACTTAAAAGTCCTATTGCAATTGCCGGTAACACAGCAAACAAATCAATAAATTTCAAGTACAAAAACATGGACCCCAAAACACTTACCAATCCGAAAAATATAAAGACAAAAACATCTCCCAAACCTTGATAACCATAGGCTGATTTACCTACAGTATATTTAATTGCGGCCCAAATGGCCAATGCACCTAAAACCAAAAATAAGACAGGGTAAAGAACATCTTTAATTCCAAACGATATGAAAATCAATGAAATGATTAAAACTGCATTAATTACAATGCTGATATAGATACCTCTTTTTAATTCTGCGGCAGTAAGCAAACCACTTTGCAAGGCGCGTTTAGGTCCTATTCTATCATCACCATCAGTGCCTTTAACACCATCACCATAGTCATTGGCAAAATTAGAAGTCACCTGTAGGCCTATAGTTGTACATAAGGCCAATATGAAAATAGTTACATTGGTGGCACCATAGTATGCAGCCAATGCCGTACCTACAAAAATACCTGATATTGATAAGGGAAGCGTTCTAAGCCTTGCAGCGTTGAGCCAAGCTTTAACTTTAGTCACTAATATGGATCTTCTATTTGAATTCTTTTACCATCTTGGTAAGAAGCTACGAAAGCATCGTTGAAACCTAGATCAACCAATTGTTTTCTGAATGACTGGGCCTCTTCTAGGGTTTCAAAGTTCCCTAAGGAATAAGAGTAAAAAGGATTTGTCTTTACAAAAAGTGTATTGGTCAATGCCTCAGAAGCCAATGTTACATTGTTATCCACAAATGATTTTACCTGAACCGAATATATCTTTTCTTTCTGTAAAAACTCTTTTGCCAAGTAAAATTCCTTTACTAAACTAAGTTCTTCATTCTGTTCTTTTAGGTTCTCCAAGCGCGTTCTATATGCATCAACACTATCAATTGATGTCAAAACCAAATCTTTATTATTATTCCTGTTAAAACCTCCAGAACTAGAAATACCAGCGGTAAAAGATGTGAAAGCCAAACCACCTATTAAGAAAAGACCTGTAATACCAGCAAAAATGTTTCGCTGAATCTTACTCTTTTTTAATTCTTTATTCTTAAACTTTATTTGATCCAATAAACGCTCATTGATAATTTGAGCTTTATCTACATCTTTATGTAATTCTAGTAAATCACTTTCTTCTATAAAAGGCATATACAGGGTAAATTTTGCGCTTAAAACTTAAATGTAAGTTAAAATTTGTTAATAACTTTTCATTTACCACAAAAATAAAATTAATTGTAAGTTATCACAATAAACCTGACCATTATTTAAGTTATTTCGTTGAAAATCAAATAACTAAGATTTTTCTTACAATTAACACCTAATCATCTGACAATGTGATACCGTCAGATTCTATTTTTATTTTTCTGTCTTTATAAAGCGTACCCAGACCTTTCTTAAAAGTCTTCTTACTCATTTGAAAGACATCTCTAATTTCTTCCGGTGCAGATTTATCATGTAATCCTAAAAATCCACCGTTTTCAACCAAGACTTCGTATATTTTTTTTGCCGCAGGTTCTAATACTTTTGCTCCAAGTGGTTGAAGTGAAATATCCAACTTATTATCTTTTCTGATCGTTTTTACACAACCAGGTATTACATCACCAATATTAATTGGCTTAAAGACTTCATTAAAATATACCAAACCTTTATGCCTTTCATTTACGATCACTTCCCACCCTAAGTCTGTTTGCCGTGTAACCACTAGGTCTACCTGCTCCCATTCTTTTAGGTCTACGGTGTCATTACTAAGAAATTTATCAAGCTTATTAGACGCTACCAATCTACCAGAACGCTCATCTAAATAACAATGAACAACATACCATTGCCCTTCTTTCATTTTAACACGCTGCTCCCTAAAAGGTACCAACAGGTGTTTTTCCAGTCCCCACTCCATAAAAGCACCAAATTCATTAACTTCAGCAACTTGCAACAATCTAAATTCACCGAGCATAATATCCGGTTCTAAAGTTGTTGCAACTGGTCTTTCATCATAATCCAAATAACAGAACACTTTTATCTTCTGCCCTATTTCATACCCAGTAGGCACATACTTATTTGGCAACAAAACATCATTGCCCTCTTCATCGCCCAAAAAAAGCCCTACACTGGTGTCTCTTAAAATCTCAAGGTTGTTAATACGTCCTAATTCTATCATGCTGCAAAATTACATTTTAAATATTTAAATACCGGAGCAAAAAAAAGACCGTTATCAAAAGATAACGGTCTTTATATTATTTGCCATCTGACTATTTATCGTAAACAGATGCTTTATTGAAATGTTGACAAAGCTTATAATAGATTACCGCTCTATGCTTATTTCTGTTAGAAGAACCGTACTTCTCCATAACCGTAGCAATAGCGTCATCTAATTTAGAATCATCTGCAAGACCTAATTTTTTGATCAAATAGTTGTTCTTAACAGTATCCAATTCTTTTTGGTCACTACCAGATACTTTAGAAGCATCAATATTGTAAATAGATGGTCCTAAACCAACAGTTACTTTTTTAAGCAAGTCCATATCTGCATCCTCACCAAATTTATCTTTGATATCCGCAGCATACTTTTCTATTAAATCGTCTCTTTTACTCATGTTAAATGTGTTATAATTAATGGTTAATACCCTACTAAGATATGAAACGAAAATAATCAATCAAAATTTTATCGTTTATTAATGTAGGTGTAGTAATTTCCAGTAACATCGGACGAACGGTTTCTTTGTAAAAGTCCTTTAATTCCTCTTCAAGTTCTATAGAAGATTTAGCCGTTCTATAATTAAAACCAAACATGTTGCACAGATGCTCAGCGGAAAGAGAATGACGTGTTTCAAAATAGGTTTCAAATACACTGGAATCATCTTTACCAGGGAGAATCCTAAAAATGCCACCTCCACCATTATTAATTACTATAATTCTAAAATTGTTCTTTATATAATTGTTCCAAAGTGCATTACTGTCATAGAAAAAACTTAAATCACCCGTAACCAATAAAGTGGGGCTACCATATGCCCAAGACGCACCAACGGCAGTAGATGTACTACCATCAATACCACTAGTACCTCTATTACAAAATACCTTTAATGAAGGGTTCAAATCAAACAATTGGGTATACCTAATAGTAGAGCTGTTTGCCAATTGCAACATGTAATTATCTGGCACGGAACGCAACAACTGTCCAAAAGCTGAAAAATCAGAAAAAGGAATCTTTTTAAGATACGCCTCTCTTTTTAACATGTAGCCTTGTTTCACCTTATTCCAACTCAAAAAATAATCGCTATCCGTTTTAATGGGTTGTGCATATATCTCATCAAAAAAACGGTTAACAGAAATTTTCAAATGCTCTTTCAGGCAAAAAAATGTATTATTCGCTGTTTGTCCACCAATATGCCAATGATGATCTGGTTTATGTTTTCTTAAGAAAGCCTTTAATTTTTTAGAGACAATTAATCCACCAAATGTGATCAATACGTCAGGTCTTAATTTTTTGAACAACTCATCACTATCCAATTGCATTTCAATAGGTGCAATTAAAGAATCTATACTATTAAAAAAATGTGGATGATGAATGTTAGAAGTAGTTTCAGTCAATACCAAAACACTAGGGTCATTCGCTAAAAAATCTAAAATTTCACTTTCTACCTCATTGGGAGAGTTTACCCCTACCAAAACCATTTTTTTAGAAGTTGCATTCCAAATTTCCCTATGAAGCTCTAAATTTGGTACATCTACGATTTCATTAGCATCAACATTTAATTGAGGTGAAACAGTCGGTTCTAAAACTGTGTTATACAAGGGCTCTTCAAAGGGTGCGTTTATATGTACCGGACTATTAGAATTCAACGAAATATCAAAAGCAAGATTAAGTTGCTGGTCATTAAAGGTTTGAACATCATGCTGAATATCTTCCATTGTACCCTCTTCTAACCAATCTGGTCTGAACTGCAATACTGTTGAAGAGGCGTGACTTACATCTTGTTTTAAATTTGCTGAATAACCTATATGGTTTTTAAAAACATTGCGCTGATCAATAGTTTGCCCATCACCAATACCTAATTTATAAACTGGCCGATCTGCAGAAATTACAATCAACGGAATGTTACTGTAGTATGCTTCGGCAATTGCAGGGTAATAATTTAAAAGTGCACTACCAGAGGTACAAAGTACCACTACAGGTTCTTTTAACTGTTGTGCCATACCTAAGGCAAAAAATGCTGCAGATCGCTCATCAACAATACTAAAGCACTTAAAAAATGGATTCTCCGCAAAAGCAATTGTTAATGGCGCATTTCTTGAACCAGGTGAAATTACAATATTACCAATTTCCTTGGCCAGGCAATGTTGTACTATAGTTTGTGCAGTGGGTATGGCAGAGTATTTCATGTAGTTCAAAAATACGACCAATGCCGATTATATACCAAAAATTGCGTGTCTAATTACCGCTTAATACACGAAGCATTGTCATGCTTTTTAATGAGGTTTCTTCCCACTCACTTTCTGGATTGGAATCTTTTGTGATTCCACCACCTACATAAATAGCCGCTTTATCTTTCAGCAATTGCATACATCGTAAATTCACAAAGAGCTCTGATGTTTTTGCAACACTTCGGTAGGCACTGTTTTCTTGATTTTTTCTATTTCTGTTTCTTGATACTTCTTCTTGAATATTCAACTCCCCAAGAAAACCTGTATAAAAAGAGCGATCGTACATTTCATTGTTCAAAATAAATTCCTTGGCGCTAGCCAAAGGTGTACCGCATACAGCAGGTGTTGGGTGCAGTGCTTTTAATACAGTACCAAAATTATTAGGAGAAAAAGTACCTTTTATTTCCGTTCTAAGATGCCAAAGTTGACCAGCTCTAACAGATTCTCTGTCAGAACTTTTTAATGAAACCGTTTTTTCCTTTAAAGCATTTAAGATATAATCTGTCACCAATTGTTGTTCGTCCAATTCTTTCTTTGACCATTTTGGCATTTCAGATTTATGAGAGTTCTGTGTGCCCGCAAGCGACATAGTAGAAAATTGAGAACCTTTTCTTTTTACCAATATTTCTGGCGTTGCCCCCATCCAGAAACCAATTTTTGGATGATACCAGAAGTAACAAAATGCTTTTTTATAGGTATTCAACAAATGTTGGTATACCTCTAACACGTCTTCTTTAAATTCAACCTCAATTTTACGAGACAATACTACCTTATTAAAATCACTTTTGTCAATAGTTTTAATTGCAGATGAAACCAAATTAAGATATCTAAGTTTTTCTATTTCATTGTACGCTACTGACAAATTTTGGTTAAGATCATTTATCTCACTTTGCTCATACAAAGCTTTAATAACAACATCCATCTTTAACAATATGGCATTGTCATTTAAATTGAAGGGTGCAAAAACGAAACCTGTTTCTGTAAAATCTTTTACATAGTGAACCTCATCGTTACTTTGAAATATCCCAATGAGTTCAGCGTTATTGGGCTTTCTATACAATACAAATGGTAACTGTTCTTTTAAACAGATTTCAACTTGATCAAAAAGTTCTTGCGGCATACTAGCTTTTGGGTAATGCTATTGTAGTTAATTTACAAAGCGAGATTAATTGATCTGCTTCATTGGTTATTTTTATTTCCCACAGTTGTGTGGTTCTTCCCTTGTGTAAAATGGTAGCTTTTGCATAAACAAAACCATCCTTTATGCTTTTTACATGATTTGCAGCAATTTCCAAACCTCTTACAAAGTACTTATTTCCATCCAAAAATATATAGGATGCCGCACTACCAACACTTTCTGCCAGTGCTACAGACGCACCACCATGGAGAACACCGTCGGGCTGATGAACTTTTGACGTAACAGGCATTTTAGCCAATAAAAAATCTTCCCCAACATCTATATACTCAATATCCAATGTTTCCATTAAGGTATTCTTAGAAGTTTCGTTACAGATCTTTAAAATTTTTTCTTTGTAGTCGTTCATCCTTTTTTTTGTAAAATTAAGCATTACATTACCAATTGAAAAGCTAAGAAGAATTGCAAATACATGAACAAGAAAGTTAAAAACGTCTCATATAATACCACCAATACCTATGAGACTTTAAATGAATTAAATAGCCAAACAAAACGTGTCTGGTTAGTTTTCCATGGCATTGGGTACTTAAGCCGTTTTTTCCTTAAATATTTTGCAGACCTGCCCAAAGAAGAAAATTATATTATTGCACCCCAAGCACCTTCTAAATACTATTTAAAAAATGAATACAAACATGTGGGGGCAAGTTGGTTGACCAAAGAAAATACATCATTGGAAACCATAAACGTTTTTAATTATATTGATGCGGTATTGCAAAACGAAAATTTGCCAGAACATTGTGAGATTATTTTTTTCGGATTTTCTCAAGGAGTTTCAATAGCTACAAGGTATCTGGCTTATTCTAAACTTCAATGTTCAAAATTGATTATCTACGCAGGTGGTTTGCCCAATGAACTCAAGAAACAAGATTTCAACTTTTTAAACAAAGACACCAAAGTCATATCCATTATTGGAGATAAAGACCAATATCTTAGTCCTGAAAGATTATCAAAAGAAAGCGAAAAAATTCATTTGTTATTTGGAGATAAAATTCAACATATAAGTTTTGACGGTGTACACGAAGTAAAAAAAGAAATTATAAATCAGTTAGTATAATGAAAGGTCAAGTAACTCTAGAAAATGAAAGGGTAAGGTTAAGTCCATTAACAATGGATAACTACAAAGTATTGATACCTATAGCATCTCAAAAAAATTTAGTTCAATATTCTCCGTCCGATATTGCTACGCCCAACAGCTTAAAAAATTATATAACAATAGCTTTACAACAATTAACGGCAGGCACTAGCATTCCATTCATAATATATGATAAAAAGCAAGGTGTTTATGCCGGATGCACCCGTTATATGAATATGAATTATAAAAACAAAGTACTACATATAGGTTCTACATGGATAGGTCGTGAATTTCAGGGTACTGGGTTAAATACGGAAATGAAAAAATTAATGCTTGATTATGCCTTTACCACTTTAGATTTTGAAAAAGTGGAATTTCGTGTAGACGAGCGTAATACCCCATCTAGAAAAGCAGTAGAAAAACTAGGATGTGTTTTAGAAGGTATTTTAAGAAAGGATGTCTACCTCTTAGATGGCTTTAAAAGAAACACGTGTTGTTATGGTTTATTGCGTACTGAATGGATAAAGAAAAATCAATAGTATTATTCTTCAACCGTTTTAGACACTAGTGGGTAATAGGTGATTTTTCTAGTGGTATAGGTATTATCAGGTGTCACAATTTGTTTAACCCAATTGCCAAATTCTGAATTATCATATTGGTAGATGTATTCCTTTTTTATGATTCCCGCTCCTCTTTTTGCAGTTTCGGTTACCAACATGCCCTTCTCATCGTATTCATAAGTAGTTCTAGTGGTAGGTACAAATTTTTCAGCAACACCATCATATTCAAATTCCTGTTCAGCCATTAACTTACCACCTAAACTATAAACCTCCTCAAAAGCGAAATTCTCTTCACCATTTAAATACTCTTTGGTCAACACAACTTTTTGTACCGGTTTATTTTTAGGTTTTAAAGTAGATGTACGAATAGATTTTAAAGGTACTTCGTTCAATAGATAGGTTACCGTATTCTCACCTTTAAATTTCTTATGTTCTATTTGGGTAATATCCGTACCATCATTGTTAGTTCTTTTTATGCTTATTAAATCACCAAACTCGTCATAATAATATATGTACTCATCTAAAAACTGTTTATCATAAGAAAATATCCGTTCCTGTATTTTAAGGTTATCCGTAGAATCTATTTCATAGAAATGAGCTATTGACGTACTGGCATCAAAGGTATTATTTCTGTATGATTCAGAGCGCTTTTCTAACAACTCCCCTTTACCGTACTTGTAATAAACCACGTCATAATCTTGATCATTATATCTGGTAACCGATTTTGTCAAAAGACCATTTTTATTAAAGTCATATTCCTCTTTACCATAGTCGGTGCTTACCAAACACTTTTTTACGTTACCCGTCAAATCAAAATCTTCAACAGTGAAAATTTGAATCTCTTGACTTTGTATTGTCCCTATAATCGAAATGAAAACAATTAAAAATGTCTGAAAGTATTTTCTTATCATACTGTAAAATTACTTTAATAATACGTGGTTCAAAATAAATTACCGTAAAAGTAAAAAGGGGCGGTAAATACCGCCCCTTTTATATATCAAGTTAAAGTTATATTACTTTACTTCTTCGAAGTCAACGTCTTCAACATTATCACCTTCAGAAGCACCACCGTCTGCAGTTGGCTCTCCTTGAGGAGCACCACCACCTTGAGCTTCAGCTTGTGCTTTGTACATCTCTTCAGATGCAACTTTCCAAGCTTCGTTGATTTTATCCAAAGCAGGAGTAATTACAGCTATATCTTTTGTCTCATATGCTGCTTTCAACTCTGTTAAAGCTTCTTCTATCGGCTTTTTCTTATCATCAGATAATTTATCGCCAAATTCCTCAAGTTGCTTCTCAGTTTGGAAAATCATACCATCGGCCTCATTTAGCTTATCGGCAGTTTCCTTCGCTTTCTTATCAGACTCGGCATTAGCTTCTGCTTCTGCTTTCATCTTTTTAATTTCCTCTTCAGTTAATCCAGAAGAAGCTTCGATACGAATATCTTGAGTTTTGTTCGTTGCCTTATCAGTTGCAGAAACCTTAATGATACCATTAGCATCGATGTCAAAAGTTACTTCAATTTGTGGAGTACCTCTCTTTGCTGGTGGAATACCATCTAAATGGAATCTACCAATGGTCTTGTTATCATTTGCCATAGGTCTTTCCCCTTGCAATACATGAATTTCAACCGATGGTTGGTTATCCGCTGCCGTAGAGAACACCTGAGATTTTTTCGTTGGTATTGTAGTGTTAGCTTCAATCAGCTTTGTCATTACACTTCCCATAGTTTCAATACCTAATGAAAGTGGTGTAACGTCTAATAACAATACATCCTTAACATCACCAGTTAAAACACCACCTTGAATAGCTGCTCCAATAGCAACAACCTCATCTGGGTTTACACCTTTAGAAGGTTTTTTACCAAAGAATTTCTCAACAGCTTCTTGTACCGCTGGTATTCTAGTAGAACCACCAACTAGGATAATCTCATCAATATCGCTCTTAGAAAGTCCCGCTGCTTTCATAGCAGTTTCACATGGCTCAATAGTTCTCTTTACCAAATCAGCAATCAATTGCTCAAATTTAGATCTAGTCAAAGTTCTTACTAGGTGCTTAGGTCCAGAAGCAGTTGCGGTAACGTAAGGCAAGTTAATTTCCGTTTGTGCAGATGAAGACAATTCTATCTTAGCTTTTTCAGCAGCCTCACGTAAACGTTGTAACGCCATAGAGTCTTCTCTTAGATCCAAACCTTCTTCAGCCTTGAACTCTTCTGCCAACCAGTCAATGATTTTTTGGTCTACGTCATCACCACCTAAGTGTGTATCACCATCAGTAGCCAATACTTCAAATACTCCATCGCCCAACTCTAATATAGATACATCATGTGTACCACCACCAAAGTCAAACACAACTATTTTCTGGTCGGTATCTTTTTTATCCATACCGTAAGCCAAAGATGCAGCTGTAGGTTCGTTAATGATACGTTCTACAGTTAAACCGGCAATTTCACCAGCTTCTTTGGTTGCTTGTCTCTGTGCATCGTTAAAGTATGCTGGTACAGTAATAACCGCACGAGAAACATCTTGACCTAAATAGTCTTCTGCAGTTTTCTTCATTTTCTGAAGAATCATTGCAGATAATTCTTGTGGAGAATATAAACGACCATCAATATCTACTCTAGGCGTATCATTATCTCCTTTAACAACTTTATAAGGTACTCTTCCTGCCTCTTTACTTGATTCAGAAAATTTATTACCCATAAACCTTTTAATAGAATAAATGGTTTTATGAGGGTTGGTTACCGCTTGTCTTTTTGCTGGATCACCAACTTTAATTTCACCACCATCAACAAAAGCGATGACAGATGGTGTAGTTCTTTTTCCTTCTGCATTTGGAATTACCACTGGCTCATTACCTTCCATTACGGAAACACAGGAGTTGGTAGTACCCAAATCTATTCCTATAATCTTACTCATTTTATATGTTTTAAATTAAGTGCTTTATTTTACAATCGGTATGTAAATGACAAACAATATGCCAAGCACAAAAAACTGACATGATGTCATTATTATGTTTTAAAGGAAATTAAATATGCCAATTTAGTATGGTAAAAGGTTGCCGAAACATTGTACCTTAGCCTACAAAACTAATAAGATTTGGAGATAGAAAGCATTAGTGTTTTTGATATGTTAAAGATAGGCGTTGGTCCTTCCAGTTCACATACTCTTGGACCATGGCGTGCCGCAGAACGTTGGCTGGCACGGTTAAACTCTAAAAACAATCTTGAAAACGTTGAAGAAGTAGAGGTACATTTATATGGCTCCCTATCATTAACGGGTAAAGGTCATGCCACAGACTATGCCGTAATGTTAGGGTTATTGGGTGCCGATCCGGAATTAGTGCCTATTGAAAGTATAGACCCTATGATATCTTCAATAAAAAATGACCATGTGTTGCTTTTAAACGGTAAGTACAGTATTGTATTTGATCCGGACAAACATATTATTTTCAATAAGAAGTTTTTGCCCTTTCATGCTAACGGTCTAAAATTTCAGGCAAAATTGAAATCTGGAAGAAAAATCTCAAAAACCTACTATTCTATTGGCGGTGGATTTGTAATTGGAGAAGACCGAAAAAATGCCAAGCGCAAAGTTGACATGTTCAAAAAATTTCCTTTTCCTGTGCAAAAAGGGACTGAGCTACTTGAGTTCTGCAAAAATGAAGACCTAAAGATATCTGACCTTGTTTTGCAGAATGAACGTTCCTTAAGAGAAGATAAGGTCATAGACCACGAACTTGATAGAATTTGGTCCACAATGCTAGAGTGCATGTACACCGGATGCCATACCGAAGGTACTTTACCCGGCGGGCTAAAAGTTAAGCGCAGGGCATTTGAAATGCATAACAAATTAAAAAGTGACCTACCCTATTCTACACCGCAGGAATGGTTGCAAAGCATTAGACAAACCGAGGTAAAATTTAGGCAAATTTTGCAATGGGTAAGCTGTTTTGCCTTAAGTGTAAATGAAGTAAATGCTTCTTTGGGCCGTGTAGTCACCGCACCTACAAACGGTAGTGCAGGTGTTATACCTGCCGTATTAATGTATTACATGGTCATTGAAAACCATGCCGGTAATTTTGAGCATGTAAAACAATTTTTATTAGTGGCGGGAGAAATAGGAAGTATCTTTAAAAAAGGAGCTACAATATCAGCGGCCATGGGTGGTTGCCAAGCAGAGATAGGAGTTTCGTCAGCAATGGCAGCGGGAGCTTTGACCGAACTTTTAGGCGGCACTCCAGAACAAGTTCTCATGGCTGCGGAAATAGCCATGGAGCATCATTTAGGACTTACTTGCGACCCTATAGGTGGTCTGGTACAGATACCATGTATAGAAAGAAATTCTATGGGAGCCATTAAAGCTATTAACGCTGCTGAACTTGCATTGGGTTCTGACCCTTCTGCAGCTAAAGTACCGCTAGATAAAGTTGTACAGACCATGTGGGAAACCGCCAAGGATATGAACTCCAAATACAAAGAGACCTCTGAAGGCGGACTTGCAGTAGGCGTTTTCTTAAGTGATTGCTAAGCTTAAAACAAGCTGGTTTTTGTCATAAAAGCGCAAACATTGTCCGGACCTTTTTTATCATCTTTAATTCCGCTAACTTTAATTTATGAAAAATCTTATTTCTGAAAGAGTAGCGGATTTTATTAAGAATTACCCTCCGTTCAACGCACTTGACCATAAGTCATTATTTCAATTGGCCGAACACGTAGTCATTATTTATAAAGAGAAAAACAGCATCATTTTCTCTGTCGATGAAAACCAACACGCTCATTTCTATTTGGTTCATAAGGGCGCGGTAACGTTGAACAACCCTACGACCTCCAATATTCTTGACTATTGCGATGAAGGCGATATTTTTGGTCTACGACCGCTTTTTGCCAATGAAAACTACAAATTAGAGGCTAGAGCACATGAAGAATCTATTATCTATGGTATTCCTATAGACATATTCAAACCAATTGCAAAACAGAACGAGCAGGTAACGATTTTTTTAATGGAGAGTTTTGCCTCCAATACGCGCAACCCTTACGCCAAAAGTCAAAAAGGTCAGCTTTACGATACGGAAGACAGTGAAGCAACCAATAATGAAGTAGTACTACCAGATTTACAATTAGCTAGTTATTCTAAAAAGCTGATTACCTGTTCCACACGTACTACCATACAAAAGGCAGCTGAGATAATGACCAAAAAGCAAATTGGATCCATTCTTGTTGTCAGCAAAGAACTACCTGTAGGTATCATAACAGATAAAGATTTTAGAAATAAGGTAATAACGGGCAAACAGCCTATAACCGCATCGGTAAAGACCATTATGGCTTCACCGGTAATAACCTACCCAAAAAATCTAACCATTACACAAGCTCAAATGGCTATGATGAAAAGTAACATCAGTCATTTGGTAATCACCGAAGACGGTACTCCAAACACCCCAGCTTTAGGTATATTATCTAAACATGACGTAATGGTTTCCTTGGGTGACAACCCCGCAGTTTTGGTCAAAGCCATAAAACGAACAACGCGCATAAAGAAAATAAAGCAGCTCAGAAAAAGTATTATGGTGCTTTTAACGGGGTATTTGGAACAAAATATTCCACTAGGATTAATCGCAAAAATTATCTCAGAACTTAATGACACCTGTATAAAACAAGTAGTAGAAATATCCATAGCAAAAATGGACACCCCTCCACCAACCAATTTTGCATGGTTGGCTTTAGGAAGTCAAGGTAGAAGTGAACAATTGTTACATACAGATCAAGATAATGCCTTAGTTTTTGAAGATGTGCCAGAAGAGGATTTACCAAAGACTACCACGTATTTTTTAGAGCTTGCCAAACATATAACCAAAGGACTTAATACTATTGGATATGAATATTGCCCTGCAGATATGATGGCATCAAATCCTAAATGGTGTTTAAGTTTACAAGAATGGAAAAATAAACTATCATACTGGATCAGCAACCCTGGACCAAATGAAGTATTAATGTCATCCATATTTTTTGATTACAGTTTGGCTTATGGAGAAAGAAGTTTGTTGGACAACATGTCTGAACACATATTTAGAACTGTAGAAAAGTACCCTATTTTCTTGGTGCATTTGGCAAATGGCGCATTACAGAGTCCGTCACCCACCGGCTTCTTTAGACAGTTTTTAGTAGAGCAGGATGGACAGCATAAAGATTTTTTCGATTTAAAAAGTAGAGCATTAAGACCTTTGATAGATGCTGCCAGAGTATTAATATTATCGCATTCAGTAAAAGCTATTAGCAACACTTGGGAGCGTTATGAAAAGTTGGCGGAGTTGGAACCAAACAATCAAGAATTATATTTAGCTTGTTCTTACGCTACAAAGGCTTTACTTAAATTTAGAACAAGACAAGGGCTTTTACATCATGATTCTGGTAGATTTATTGAATTGGAGCAATTGACAAAACAAGAAAAAATGAAATTGAAGCGCACCTTTAAAGCGATAAAGGAAATACAAGAATTGATCACGCTTCGTTTTAAGGTCACCAATATTTTAGGATAATGAGGCTATTTAAAAAAACACCCAAGCATTTACCTGATTTTTGGTTGAAATACGAGAACCTTTTTAAAGAACCTCAAAGTAAAAATTTCAATGAACTTGTTTTTGTAGTACTCGATACAGAAACCACCGGATTTAGTTTTGAAGAAGACAGAATACTTTCAATAGGTGCTGTAAAGGTCAAAGGGGAAACCATCTCTGTACAGGAAGTCTTTGATATTTATTTGGAACAAGAAAAATTCAATAAAGAAACCGTTCCTGTTCACGGTTTATTGAAAAATGGACAACGAGAATGTATTCAAGAAATTTTAGCCTTAGAAAAATTCTTGGCCTATGTTGGCAATGCCATTATCGTTGCGCACCATGCAGGTTTTGATATGGGGATGCTAAATACTGCATTAGAAAGACATGGTTTACCCAAATTAAAAAACAAGGTCTTAGATACCGGTGTAATTTATAAGAAAACCCTTTTAAAATCTTATTTGGTGCAGCCCAAAGCCCAGTATTCATTAGATGAGCTTGCAGAAAAGTTCTCTATCTCCAAAAAAGATAGGCATACTGCATTAGGCGACGCTTACATAACAGCAGTCGCCTTTTTAAAAATCATTTCAAGATTAAAAGAAAAGAAAAACTTTACGTTCAAATCTTTGATAAGGTAACACTATAGACTCTCAAGATAATTTAAAACGTTTCTGTTGATTCTATCATGAATATGCGTAGTGTCTGCCTTTACAAAAGGTACTCCGGTGATATGCTCATATAATTCAATATACCTTTCCGAAACCGATTCAATATACTCATCTGACATCTCAGGTACCGTCTGTCCTTCCAAACCTTGAAAATTATTGGCAATCAACCATTGTCTTACAAACTCTTTTGACAATTGTTTTTGAGGCTCATTGGCATCTTGTCTTTCCTGATACCCTTCAGAATAAAAGTACCTTGAAGAATCTGGGGTATGTATTTCATCTATCAGTACAATTTCACCTTCTTTGGTTTTTCCAAATTCATATTTGGTATCCACTAAAATCAAACCTCTGTCTGCAGCTATTTTTGTGCCTCTTTCAAAAAGAGCATAAGTATATTTCTCCAGTAAGGCATAGTCCTCTTTAGAGACAATCCCTTTACTTAAAATATCCTCTTTAGAAATATCCTCATCATGATCACCCATTTCCGCTTTGGTCGCAGGTGTAATTATCGGATTGGGAAATTTATCGTTTTCCTTCATTCCGTCTGGCATTGCAACGCCACAAAGCATTCTTTTGCCCAACTTATATTCCCTAGCGGCATGACCAGATAAATATCCACGAATAACCATTTCAATTTTGAAAGGCTCACAAGCTACGCCTACTGCTACATTTGGGTCAGGTGTTGCCGTTAGCCAATTAGGCACAATATCTTCGGTAGAAGCCATCATTTGAGTTGCAATTTGATTCAAAATCTGCCCTTTATAAGGAATTCCTTTGGGCATAACCACATCAAATGCAGACAACCTATCGGTCGCTATCATTACCAACCTATCATTTTCTAATGTGTATACCGATCGTACCTTGCCCTTATAGACGTCTTTTTGACCAGGAAAATTAAATTCTGTTTCGTAAATAGTATTATTTGCCATGAAATTTTTTAATTGTGATGTTCTATAGTTTTATACGCGTCGATAACTTTCTTCACCAACTTATGGCGTATTACATCTTTGTCATCTAGATATATAACTTCTATACCCTCTACATTATTTAAAATAAGTAAAGCTTCCTTTAATCCAGAAATGGTTCTACGTGGTAAATCTATTTGTCCTGGATCACCAGTTATTAAAAATCGTGCATTTCTACCCATTCTTGTCAAAAACATTTTCATTTGGGCATGGGTAGTATTCTGCGCCTCATCTAATATAACAAAGGCATTATCCAAGGTTCTACCACGCATAAAGGCCATTGGGGCAATTTGTATGGTTCCGTTTTCGATATAATGCACCAACTTCTCCGCCGGGATCATATCCCTTAACGCGTCATACAAAGGCTGCATATAAGGATCTAGCTTTTCCTTTAAATCACCTGGTAAAAAACCTAAGTTCTCACCAGCTTCAACCGCTGGTCTGGTCAATATGATTTTTTTAACCTGTTTTTCTTTTAAAGCTTTTACCGCAAGCGCAACGCCGGTGTAAGTTTTACCAGTTCCGGCAGGTCCAATGGCAAAAACCATATCATTCTTTTTAGAAGCATCTACCAATCGACGTTGATTGGCTGTCTGTGCCTTGATCAACCTACCGCTAACACCATGTACCAAAGTTTCACCACTATTCTTTGAAGACTTCAATTCTTCGTCATCAGAGCTGGTAAGTACACGCTCAATACTATTTTCATCTAATTTATTGTATTTGATGAAATGCTGTGTAAGCATATCAAACCGCCTCTCAAACTCTTCCAGAAGTTCTTCGTCCCCAAAAGCCTTTATCTTATTGCCACGGGCAACAATCTTCAACTTCGGAAAGTACTTTTTCAATAAATCAATATGCTCATTTTGCTGCCCAAAAAATTCTCTTGGGCTAATTTCGGTAAGTTCTAGAATTATCTCGTTCAAACAGTCGTTTTTATAATGATTTATAGTTAGCGAATATTAATTTCTAATCGCTGTTTTTTTGTTTAGTTTTGTATATCAAATTTAAGCAAATTTTAAGTTTGACTAACCAAAAACATATCAACATTGCTGTATGGCAATAATTACCCTCACAACAGATTTTGGACTTAAAGATCACTTTGTAGCTGTATTGAAAGGCTCCATATATACCGAATTGCCCGATGCTAAAATTGTTGATATTTCGCATGACATCATGCCATTCAATATTCAAGAATGTGCCTACGTGCTATCTAATTCATACAATAGTTTTCCCAAAGGCACTATACATATAGTTGGTGTAGACTCAGAAGAAACCCCGGACAATAAACATATTGTAGCATTGGTAAACGGTCATTATTTTATAAGTGCAAATACCGGTGTTATAGGGTTGATCACTTCTGAAATGACACCGGAAAAAGTGTTTGAAATAAATTTACCGGATTCCATTGCAAATTCTTTTCCCGTGCTCAATGTCTTTATACAAGTTGCCTGTCATATAGCCCGTGGAGGTACTTTAGAATTGGTAGGCAAGCCATTTACCGAACTAAGGGACCTAAGGGAGTTTTCACCTAGAATTACCGAAGAAGGCAAAAAAATTATTGGCAGTGTCATTTATATAGACAACTATGGCAATGTGGTAACTAATATTAGAAAAAATCTATTTGACGCTTATCGCAAAGATAGACCGTATACGCTATTGGTTCGTAACCATAAAATAAACACGATCCATAAAGCATATAATCATTTTATCGATTACAGTTTAGAGAAGAGCCAGAGAAAAAGTGCAGGAGATTTATTGGCGATATTTAATTCATCTAACTATATAGAATTGGCAATATTTAAAAGTAACCTTACTACCGTAGGCGGAGCCTCTACCCTATTAGGATTAGATTACAGGGATACGATCATGGTAGATTTTGAGTAGCCTTACAAACAGAAATATTTTGTTTTAACAGGTGTACTTTTAATAAAACTCAAAACGGTAAAAGTTAATAACTAATGTACTTATGAAAATTATATGAGCATAATGCCGTAAAAACTAGTAGTATACCGTACCTTGACCAACAACAAACTGTTAATAAGTTTGTTTCCTTAAAAAGGGCAATTAAAATATCTTTGTTGATAATGAAAACTGCCAACATTAAGGATTAAAACCTATTTTTCTTGATGATTTCAGGAACAATATCAATAAAATTTAAAGAATGAAATTTATAGTTTCAAGTACCTATTTGCTAAAACAACTCCAAATATTAGGAGGTGTAATCAACAACAGTAATACATTACCAATACTGGATAATTTCCTGTTCGACTTGCAAAAGGACAAACTAACTGTATCAGCGTCTGACCTAGAAACCACTATGAGTTCCGTTATAACGGTAGATTCGGATAACGAGGGTACTATTGCAGTACCGGCCAGATTACTTTTAGAAACGTTGAAAACTTTTCCGGAACAACCTTTGACATTTGTTGTTGAAGATAACAATACCGTAGAAATTAGTTCTAATCACGGTAAATATGCCTTAGCATATGCCGATGGAGCAGAATTTCCAAAAGCCGTGGAATTAACTAGCCCTAGTTCAACAACGTTACTTGGAGATATTCTTGCCACTGCTATCAACAAAACCATTTTTGCTGCCGGTAATGATGACCTAAGACCTGTAATGAGCGGTGTTTTCTTTCAATTTTCACCAGAGAATTTAACTTTTGTAGCAACAGATGCTCACAAATTGGTAAAATATCAACGTACAGATGTCAGAGCCTCACAGGTAGCAGAATTCATTATGCCCAAAAAACCTTTAACCTTATTAAAGGGAATTTTGGCGGGCAGCGAATCTGACGTTCTTATAGAATATAATGAAAGTAATGCAAAGTTCAGTTTTGAAGACACAGAGCTTATCTGTAGATTGATCGATGGTAAGTATCCAAACTATGAAGCGGTAATACCTAAAGAGAATCCAAACAAACTTACAATAGCCAGAAATCAATTCTTAAGTTCAGTAAGAAGGGTTTCTATTTTCTCAAATAAAACAACGCACCAGATTAGATTAAAAATTGCCGGTGCTGAATTGAACATTTCCGCAGAAGATATTGATTACTCTAACAAGGCAGAAGAAAGATTAACGTGTTCTTACCAAGGTGATGATATGCAAATAGGATTTAACTCAAGATTTTTAACTGAAATGCTGAACAACTTAAGTTCAGACGAAGTTTCTTTAGAAATGAGTTTACCTAACCGTGCCGGTATACTTACTCCTTCAGACGGTTTGGATGAAGGTGAATATGTAACCATGTTGGTAATGCCTGTTATGTTGAACAGTTAATTTCCTAAGTTTAAAATAGTAAAAAGGGTCAGTTTAAAAACTGACCCTTTTTTTATCGCTTTATAAATTAGCTTATGAGATAAAACGTATGGTACCAAAATAACTTGGCGATTCTCCGTTACTAGCTCTTATGGCGTTAATAGCAGGCATTACCAAAGATAAAATTCCTGCAAAAACCAACAATAAGATTCCAAGTCCAAATAATAAAATACCAGGAATACCAATTATAAGATACAAAATCAATGATAATTGAAAATTAATTACAGACTTACCATGTTCATTCATTCCTATAACCGTGTCTTTGGTGGTTAACCAAATTACCAACGGCACAAGAAGTCCGCCAAAGCCTGTTACAAAATCTAAATATTGAGATAAATGCGTTATGACCAATAGATTTCGGTCTTCACGTACTGCGACTGCGTTTTTATTTACTAGTTCCATTTTTGATTGATTTAATGATGAATACTATAAATAAGACGCACAACCCCCGTAATTGTTACAAAAAAGTATAAATTATAATTTTCTATTCAGTTTTTTTAATTTTTCTTGCTCTTTCATGATCTTCATTTGACCCTTAGCTATCTTATCTTCTTTTTTCTGAATATCGACCGGAGAGAGCGTACCTTTTAACTTTCCTTTCTCTAATTGAGACTGCAACTTTTCAATTTGCTTCTTTTCACTTGAAATAGATTTCTCTTTCGATTTGATCTGCTTTTGAAGTTTCTCCTGCTTTTTTTTCTCAGCAGCTTCTTTCTTTTCTTTCTTGGCTTTCGCCTCCGCTTTTTCTACTTTCTTTTTAACCTCTTCCATTTCTTTCTGTTCCTCTATAGTAATCTCGGTAGAAGAACCATCAGTATCACTTTGAGCAACACCTGTAATAGAAACAAACATAAATACAACTAAAACAAATACTTTTTTCATTTTCTGATTAAAATTTAAACCGTGTAAAATTACTATATAAATGAATACTGAAAACAAAATACCAGTAAAATAAGAAAAGAAGAACAGTTATTAAATGATTATTTTTGCACGATGATTAAAACGGAAACTATCATAGCATTGGCCACTCCTGCAGGGGCAGGGGCAATTGCGGTCATAAGACTTTCTGGTCAAGATGCCATCACAATTGCGTCTAAGCACTTTAAGTCTGCATCAGGCAAAATTCTTAAAGAGCAAAAGAGTCATACCATTCATTTAGGTTATATCATGGATGGTGAAAATGTTATGGATCAAGCCCTTGTTTCTATTTTTAAAGATCCGCATTCATACACAGGCGAAAACGTCATAGAAATATCTTGTCACGGCTCCCCATATATTCAGCAGCAGATCATTCAATTGTTTCTTAGAAATGGTTGCAAAACCGCAGACCCTGGAGAATTTACGTTGCGTGCCTTTCTTAACGGAAAAATGGATCTTAGTCAGGCAGAAGCAGTAGCTGATCTTATTTCTAGTGATAATGCAGCAAGCCATCAAATTGCCATGCAACAAATGCGCGGGGGTTTCAGCAATGAAATAAAACATTTACGTACAGAGCTTCTCAATTTTGCCTCATTAATAGAATTAGAACTCGATTTTTCAGAAGAAGATGTAGAATTTGCCGATCGTACCGCGTTCAAAGAATTATTGGCCAGAATTCAAAAGGTACTTCAAGGATTGATTGACTCTTTTGCTGTTGGCAATGTGATAAAAAACGGAATACCTGTTGCCATTGTAGGTGAGCCAAATGTGGGTAAATCTACACTATTGAATGCATTTTTAAATGAAGAGCGTGCCTTGGTGTCCGATATAGCAGGAACCACCAGAGACACCATAGAAGACGAAATTTCTATTGGTGGCATAGGATTTCGATTTATTGATACTGCCGGAATTAGGGAAACCGAAGATGTTGTGGAAGGAATGGGGATTAAAAAAACCTTTGAAAAAATTGAACAAGCACAAGTTATTTTATTACTCGTTGATGGATCAAAACTTCTGGTAAATGACCAAAAGTTAAAAAATACAGTAATCGATTTTGAAAAAATAAAAAATAAGAATCCGTTAAAGCCCTTGGTTCTTCTAGTAAATAAAGCCGATACCCTTTCTGAAACGGATAAGGAAAAAATTGCATCTCATTTAGACGAAGTAAAATACCTATCCGCAAAAACAGGTGAAGGTGTAGAAGATTTACAAAACAGCCTACTGGAATTTGTAAATACAGGAGCGCTCAGAAATAATGAAACCATTGTCACCAATACCCGCCATTACAACTCCCTATTAAAAGCTTTAGAAGAAATAGAAAAAGTGCAGTTTGGGATGAAAGCAGAAATTTCTAGTGATTTAATGGCCATTGACGTTCGCGAAGCACTTTATCATTTAGGTGAGATTACCGGTCAAGTAACTAATGATGAGTTGTTAGGAAATATTTTCGCTAATTTTTGTATCGGCAAATAACTAATAACAGAAACTACATGAAAGACCAACATTAAAATACTAAAATAATGAGCTGCTAAATTTTCAGTAATTATTAATTGGCTTTAGAATACATTAAAAACAAGCATTTATTAAATCTTTTATAGATTTAAAAGGAATTTAATTGAATCGTAGTCAAAATATTATTACAGACAATTCAAATAAAAATTGAATTCATAAACATAAAAAGTTACTAAATTCATGATACATACATTTAAAATCAATAAAAACCTTATCATCAATACTGAAATACCCAAAATAACTAAAAATATAACTTTGACCACAAATTTTTAATACCGCATGAATATCTTTTCTAGCACCAAGGTTATTATTTTTAATAAAAAATATACTAAAAATAATATCACTATCATATTCAGAAACATTTTGTACACTACTCAAAATATCTGTTGAATTATAAAATAAATTACATATTAAATTGTTAATTTCAAATTCATTATCAACAGGTTTAATATTATTTATCATGGTTATACTAAACTTTTCTCCTGTTTCCAAAAATCTATTAGAAAAACTTAACTCAAAAGTTTCAAGAGTTGAATCAGATTTTATTATTTGACAATTTAGTTCACATTTTCCACAAGCTTCTAAAATTTTTTGTGAATTAACCTGAGCAAATGCCAAAGAATATATCAGCAGAAATAATATTATTAAAGACTTGTTCATAAATTTTACTTAGCTTGAAACTAATAATATAACTTAAATAATTAATTAAGATAGTCAATAATTTCTTTAAAAGCTGCGTTAGTCTCAACTTCAAAACCAATATTTGGTTTTAAACGTGAAGTATATATTTTCAAAATACTTTCATAATCCGAATCTTTAGTTCTTTTCATTAAAATTAAGGAATGCATAACTTCTAATAAATCTAAAGGGTAATCTGAACTAAGAAGTTTTTGCTTGAACCATTCATTCAATTTCTGTGTATTCGTGAATTTTTCAAAAAAATCTAATCCATTTGACTTTATAAAACTTTTTAATTGTTCAGCGGCAATATCAATATCACCAGACTCATGTATAACAAAATATCGATTATTATCTTTATTACAAAGTTTACATAAATCAGGCTTAGGTGGCAATATATTTTCTAATACGCCTTTATTTATACAGTTAAAATCACAATTTATTGTATCTGATAATTTTGAGAATTCAGGATTTCTAAAACGCTCGTTATAAAAACGTGATACAATTTCTTCAATTTCGTTTAAACGAACTATAAATTGAATATTCAATTCCTGATGGCTAACAGGAAAACCATCATATGTTGTAAATAAAATACGGTAAAAACCACCGTTAAATTTTTTTATTAGATGGCTCTTTGATTTGATATATTTAAAGCCATAGGATCTTAGGCTATCCTCTAACCTAAACCCTATGGTCTCTAACACTTCTTTCTTAGAAATTATTTTTGGCTCTTCCATGTCGATTTAACAGTGTCAAATATAATACTTCCATTAATACTATGTGAACGTAAAATTTCTGATATAGTTATATAACTACCCTGACCTATCTGTCCAGGAATAAGTGCTTCCTTGCTACGAATTTCAATTTTTTTACCATTCTTAATTGCATTTTGTATTATTTCTTGATTTCTACTTAAGGTATTTCCAACTCCATACTTAGTCTCGTTTAAAATCCACTTACGAGTTGTTGTATTATATATTAAATCATCGACTATAGAAATGGCCCCATCAACCTTTACATAAACTTGACTGAATACTTTATAACCGTTTACTTTAGAATATAAGGAGGCTAAATGATTAGACACTGCCTTTTCAAATGCTCTAGCCTTTCTAAACAATTCAAATAATTGCGGCCAAGTTAATTTTGCAGGGCTGGATTTACTTGCATATCTCGCTAGGAATTGCTGTAATTGACCTGTTTCAGATGCGGGTATTACACCAACTCCTTTTGGACCAGCTAGATGACCTAGAGCTAACGTGGCTGATATATAAGAGACATCCGTTAAATCAGCATCAACAATTGCCTGCCATGTTTTATTTATATCAAAATCCAGAGTAATAATTTTTCCAATGCCATTGGCAAAATTGCTCACAGTTTGATTTGGACTATCTATTAAATCCAAATAAAAACCTCCTAAGTCATCAGCAGCTAAATATACTCCCCAAGAAATAGGTTCAGATTGTCTTCGATACTTATCTTCAACATAATACATGTACGTATCTCGATAATTATTTCCTATTTCGCTCTTAGAATAACTCCCAACAATACCATTCCAAAAGAAAAATTTCTCATCCGGTGTAACAAAAGCTATAGTTTGATTTTTACTATTTTGAATAGTAAAAGCATTTTCATGTATTCGAGAACTTCCAGAATTTGGATTAGTCACTATTTGTTTGAAATAATCAGGTTTTTTCTGTTTTAAAAATTCTTCAGATAAGTATAAGTTCTTTATATGCTCTTCAATTATTTCTTGTTTTAAATCATAAAGCTTTTGCTCCTCAATTCTGCAATAATAAGTTCCTTCGCGCCTTATTAAACAAGCATCATAACTTCTAGAAATATATCCAGGTTTAAATACCAAAGCTTTTTTAGGAGGAACAGGTGCAACTAATTTACCTTTTTCCAAAAGGATGGATTTATTCCAATAAATAGGCGGATTATACTTAGTAATAGTTGGTGACAACGGAGAGGCGGACATATTACGGTTTTGATATTGAATCAAATAAGTTGTCATATAAAATATTTTATCCTCTAAAGATTTTCTTTCATAAAAGTTCATATGGTTTTCTGCCATCTCGGCAATAACACTTTGTGTACTCAAAGTGTTTTGAATTCCTTGAGCCCATGCTATATGCAATGCGGCATCATATTCATGATTTGAAAAATTATCCAACGATTCATTTTCTAATTGATTTAATACCGAAAGACTAGCGTTTCTCATTTTGACACCTTTCACAACTTCTTGTGAAATTGAGCCACAATCAATAATACCTATTGGATTACAATCATTTCGAATCGACTTCCAATCACCAAGAATCTTTAACTCATTCGTAAATTCTTGCTGTTCCCTACTTAATCTATTACTCGCAGCACTATAGTCCGAAACTAAATCCCTTAACTCAACATCAATTTTGTTAACACCAATCTCATATTCTTTATAAAAAGACCTTTGAGCATCCTTAAAATTTGAATAATTCGTCCCTAATTGCCTATTAATTTCATTTTTAAAATTGTTTTCTTGCTTTCTCATCCATTCATCAACCTTAGCACGATTATAAGCGGCCATGGCATTTTGCATATCTAAGAGAACATTCATATCCGAAAAAGTAATTTTAAATTTAAAAGGTTCCTCAGAATAGGTTTCACCATCTGTAGAACTTATCGGGTCTCCATATCTATCAAAAGATACTTCTTGTAAAGGTGTTTGTTTATACTGTGCCTTCGAATTAAAAGAAAACACAGTTAAAAATGTTAATAGAAATATTAGTTTATATGTATTTTTCATGATGTCATCTTTTAATATTAATCCTTGATTACGATTCTAGTATACCTATCAGAACCAACATTCATATTCACTAGATATAGACCTTTTTCTAAATCATGTAGTCCGTCTAATGTTATAGTACGTTCGCCTTTTTTCTGATTTCTATTTTTTGTTTTAATCGCTTTAGTAGGATTATAATAATCATACAATTGAACAGAAATTTCTGAATCATGCTCCAATGAATAATACAGAAGCAAATCTTCTTTAAAAGGATTTGGATAAACCTTGATAAAGTGCTCCGTTTGTTCCGATAGAGCCTTCAAAACATCTATATCCAGTTCACTTTCTTTCTGTTTAAGAATTAATCTACTTGGCGGTGAAGGTTCAGACCAATTTATTATCGTTGACTCTAATTCTCCGATAATAACTCTTTCTTCCTCAGTATTAATGAGATTAAAAATAAGGGAAGTCAATTGATAAGTTAATTGTAACTCATCTATGTAATCTGTATATTCCTTTTTGACATCAACGGTCAAGTCGGAAAAAATCAATTCATTATTTACTTGTAAAAGTTTACCATTAAAAACATTATCGTCTACAGTTATATTTACATCTAAAATTCCAGTATCATTATCTAATATTTCCATAGCAAATGGTACTCTTCTATTCAATTTTTGGTTGGACCAATCAAAAAATTGCCATTCACCTACCCAATTTCCCTTGATTGTTGAATAATAATTATTAGTGTCTACTAATTGTATATCTCCAAAAGTCTCTTCAGGAGTAATTTTTAAACTATTAGAAGTTTCCGAAATAGACATTTCATATTGAAACTTTTTTAATAAGAGCTGACTATTTCCAATGGGATTATTCGACAGTATTTCAACAGCCCTATTTCTATCAACTGAAAATCCCAATCCGAAATAATGCATTTTAGCCAGCCAATGCTTCGCCATGGGGTAATTACTTCTCTCAAACCACTTGATTGCTTTGGAGTAATCTTGATTAATATTTCCTAATCCTTTTAGATACAAATACCCAAGGCTATATGAACCTTTATCACTACCTGCTTCATAAGATTCTTTAAAATACTTTCGTGCTTTATTAAAATTTATTCCTGTTCCTATGCCATCTTTATAAAGTACTCCCATTAAACATAAAGCATCTGCATTTCCCTTTTCGGAAAGAATTTTAATATTTCTAAAGGCTTGTTTTGATTTATTTCTGGTCAATTGACCCCCGTTAATATAATGTTCAACATCATCCACAGAGTTCAAAAAATCTTCACCATAATGCTGTGAAAAAGTGAATTTTATATTAATTACCAAGAAAAGTGACAGAAGTAATATTTTTTTCATTTTACATTGTTTAAAAAAGTTATTTTTTGGTATAAATAATTATTTACACCTACAATGTAGAAATATGAAAAGACGAAGTAATGAGTTTTTACCTTGGCAATTCTAAGGATTGCACCTTAGAATCGATGAAATACATCAAATTAATCCAAATTCCGTGGCTTTTTGTAGCAAACTTTTAATTCGAACATTTTCAAGATTAAAAATTCTTGAAAGTTTTCGCTGCCTCCATTCTATTCCTGAAATAGATAGATTTAATATTTCTGACATTTCTTTAATGGTACACCCTTCTGAGAGATGAAAAAGTAATTTTCTATCATATTCATCTATAGGTAGATTCAGAACCGCAGATCTTCGAAAAAAATCAGAAATTGATTTAGTAAAATAAGTCTCTCCATTTATAATTCTATTAATCGCAAGCTTTAACTTATTAAAGTCCATTTCACTTTTTATTAAAAAACCTTGAGGATTAACTTTGGTTACAATAGAATGATAATAGTATTTTTTAACAAGAGATGTCACAATAATAATCTTAGAATCAGGTCGTAAACTCTTTAGCAGCAATGCCAAATCTTCCCCTGTTTTTTTAAATCCACCGTCGTTCGATAAAATTCTAATATCTAAAATTGCTATAAGATTATCATCTTGGTTGAAAGAACACTTATGAATAATCGCAACACCCTGCTCATAAGTATTGGCTGTAGATACCGAATAAGAATTATCAAACGAGTCCTCATTTAATATCCGAAACACTAATTTATAAGCATCAGATAAAAACGGTTCATCTTCTACAATAATAATTTTATATGCAGGCATATAGCATAATGTAATTATGGATATATTAGTATAACGATTTCATTATCAATTTAGTTTATTGAATAATTTAAACCTATCATTATTCAATTAAGAAAATGCTGAATAGCCTTAAATTATATCAAAAAAAACTAATTAAGAAAATATCTTTTCATCATTTAATTTTTTATACAAACTCATAAATTATCATAATTATTATTGGCATTAATTAAGGTACCCAAACGGGTACCAACCCAATTAATTAACTGTCCTATATTTTATAAAGTCATAAAACTAAAAAACTCTTAAATCCTTCTTTGAAGCCATTAGATTAATCTTCAATACTTATCGAAAGTAACAATAGCCTTACCATATTATATCACTAATATTTTATGGTAAAAAATATAATATCCATCTGTTTCCATCGCTAAGTCCACTGTAACTATTAACGCCCATCTAATTGATGTGTTAAAAACCAGCAAATTAAAATATCGAACTACTATTCTGTAAAAAAGCCAAGTGCTAATTACTAAATTCGACATTGACAAAATCAACACTATTAGTTATTGTGGAGTATAAAAGTCAATACAATTAAAAGGAAGAACTGAAAAGTTATAATAAATAGTAGTTTCTAAGATTATACCAGATTAACCCCTTTACTCCTGTAGGATTCCAAAATCTTGGCAGAGGGCTCTAGCTCTGTGACTAAATCAGTTAGTGTATTAATTTCACATATTTTAAAACGACTTACAGTATTTAACTTTTTACTGATGGTTAAAGCCACCAATCTTTTAGATGAATCTATCATAGCCTTCTTTAACTGCGCAATTTCCAAATCGGTTTCCGTAATACCTTTTTCACTATCCAAATATCCAGTACCTAAAAAACAAACATCCACAGAAATATCCGTTAAACTATTAATTGACAATCCACCGGTAACCAATTGGGATTCCTTTGACAGCTTACCTCCTATTATGTATACTTCATGATGATGAGTTTTATTATTCAAAAGTTCAATTGCCATAGGTAAACTTGGCGTAAAAAAGGTAAGGTCCATTTTTCTAGGAATAAGTTTAGCAAGCTCCAAGTTGGTTGACCCCCCACTTATAAGAACAACATCACCATTCTTTAAAAGAGAGATGCCTTTTTTTGCAATCTTCACTTTACTATCCTGTTCAAAAATCTCCTTTGACCGATCGGAATAGGTATTGAAGCCATTAGAGATTGCTCCTCCATGAACTTTTCGCAATTTCTTTAACTCATCAAGCTCTTTTATATCTCGCCTAACGGTATCCATTGACACATTTAGAATGTTGGCTAAATCTGTCAATAACACCCTATTATGTAATTGAACCTCTTCTACTATTACTTGATGTCTATCGGTTTTTTGCAAAATATATTCTTTAAAAACTATTACAAGGATATCAAATTAATAATAAACAACTAACATTTGCAACAAAATACTGCAAAACATATACTTAATTTTAGAATACAATAAATATTTCTAGATTTAATTGCTTTGTTGCAATAAAATATTGCAAAACATAAAATATTCTGCTAGGTTTGTTAGCACAACTACTTAAAACTAATATTATGAAGAAAACCTATCATGTTCTCTCGGTGCTCTTGCTGATGCTATTTTCACTCAGTACTTATGCACAAACTTCAACAGTCTCAGGTACTGTTATTGCCGAAGACGGCCTTCCGTTGCCAGGCGCTACCATCTTGTTAAAAGGAACCACTACGGGGGCTTCCACTGATTTTGATGGTAATTTCAGCATACAGCTTTCTAACTCTAATAGCAAAACACTAGTTATTAGTTACATTGGTTACAAAACAGAAGAAATTGCTTTAACGGGCATGAATCAAACTATCAATATAACATTGATGGAAGATTCAAATGCTTTAGACGAAGTAGTTCTAGTGGGTTCATCTGTTACCCAGTCTAGAAAAAAATTGGGTAACGCCATTACTACCGTAAAGTCGGTAGAGTTAGTAAAAGCTTCACCTGCAAATATCACGACATCCCTACAAGGTAAAGTTCCTGGTGCACAAATAACACAAAATTCAGGTGATCCCGCCGGTGGTTTTTCTATTAGACTTAGAGGACCAAGTACAATCAAAGGATCTTCAGAACCTTTATACGTAGTTGACGGAGTAATCACCAGTAACTTAACTACCAATGTTACCAACTTAAATGTAGATGCGGGCGATGCTGCACCAGGACAAAATAGAATGGTAGACATTAATCCCAACGATATTGAAAATGTCAACATCTTAAATGGTGCTGCCGCTGCTGCCATTTACGGTTCTAGAGCATCCAACGGTGTTGTGGTAATAACAACAAAAAAAGGTGGCAATTATGAAGACGGACCAGAATTTTATTTTAAATCTACTTTCAGCGTAAATACAATTCGTAAGAAACTAGATTTAAACCTCATAGGAGAAGAATTTGAAACTGTACCTAACAGTGATCTTTCTGGTAGGTTATGGCCAATTTTTGGTTTTGACCCAAATGACGGAAATGCTCTTACCACCTATAGAAATTTATCAACCGATAAGTTTGAAACTACTAGATATGATTATCAAGATGAGATTTTCCAGACCGGCTTCGGTAGCGACAATTATTTCTCAACAAAAGGTGGTAATGAAAAAATGGGCTATATGGCTTCTATTGGCTATTTGACCAACGAAGGTATTATCAAAAACACCAAGTTCGATAGATTTTCTGCAAGAGTTAATTTTAATCATAAAGTAACCGATTGGATGTCTTATGACCTAGGATTATACTATGCAAATAGTAAGTCTGATGAAAAACCAGATGGTAATGTTTTTTGGAGTCCTATCAACTCTATAAATATAACCAACAACACATTCGACATCACTCAAAGAGATGCTAACGGGAATTTAATGGCTGTAGAAAACACCAGAGTAAATCCATTGACTATTATTGAAACTTTTGATATTACTCAAGATGTAAATCACTTTATCCCTAATCTACATCTTAAAATTAAGCCCACAGAAAAGTTATCTATAGATCAAATAATTGGTGTTGACACTTACAATCAAAAAGGTAACATCTATATACCAGTTTATCCTTATGAAAATGTAAACCCTGCGTATTATGATGATGGATACATTGGTAGCGCAGAGGCTAAAGTTTTTAATTGGAACTATGACATTAACATGGCATACAACACCAATATTACGGATAAATTAAATTCGGTTACAACTGCAGGATATAGTTTTCAAAGTAGTGAACTTTCTTTTGAAGGAACTCAAGGAAGAGGGTTGGATAGCAATAATGAACCTACTATTCCATTACAAACACAACCAATTGACACCAACTTGGATATTTACGGATTCTTTTTACAAGAGACCTTATCATGGGATAACAAACTGTTTTTAACACTAGCCGGTAGAATTGATGGAGCTACAAATTTTGATGTTGACGAAAGATCTAATTTCTATCCAAAAGTTTCTGGATCATACGTTCTTTCAAATGAGCCATTTTGGAATACGGAAAGTTTCTTGAATTCCGCAAGATTAAGAGCATCATACGGTGAAGCCGGTAACTTAACCGCAATAAGTCCTTACGAAAGATATGGTAGCTATACCTCAAATGATTACCTAGGCTCCTCAACATTACAACAAAATACCAGATTGGGTAACGAAGGATTAAAGCCTGAGCGTACAAAAGAATTTGAAATAGGTACAGACTTAAGTTTCTTTAACAACAGGGCATCATTATTATTTACCTATTACCGTCAAAACATTGAAGACTTAATTGTAAGTCGTGTATTGGCACCTTCATTAGGTGGTTCAACAAGAACAGAAAATGTTGGTACAATGCGTAATAACGGTATTGAGCTTTATGCAAAAATAACACCTATTAAAACTGATGATTTAACATGGGATCTTAATTTCAACTATAGTAGTAATAGAAACAAGGTACTAAGCACGGTAGGTGGCGATATTACTATTGAAAGTGTAACCGGTGCTCCGCCAATTGTAAGAGAAGGTGAAGCTCTGGGCGTATTCTATGGTACTTACTATGCTACAGATGACAATGGCGAATTAATATTAACAGGTGAATCTACAGACGGAAGTCCGGTTGGGGTTCCTCAACAAGAAAGAGGTGATCTTACAACCAATACACCACAGCGTGATGCAGACGGACAACCGACTGGAGATGTTTTAAGAAAAGTTATTGGTGACCCTAATCCAGATTACATCCTTGGAATTGGGACTGACCTTACATACAAGAATTTCAATTTCAGTATGCTTTGGGAAGCGGTACAGGGCTTTGATGTCTTTGATGCTGACAAAAGAACCAGACAAGGTGTAGGTGTTGGTCAATTAGCAGCGCAAGAATTAACAGGAGAGTTACCTAGAGGATATATCGCTGGCATTTATCCTATTGAAGAATTCAGAATTGAAGATGGTTCTTTTGTTAAACTTAGAGAAGTTTCTTTAGGTTATGAATTTCCGTCATTGTTCAACTCTAGTTTAGAAAATGTAAGACTTTCATTGATTGGAAGAAACCTTGTTTCTTTTGACAAATTCTTTAGCTATGACCCTGAAACAAATGCTGGAGGGCAATCAAACTTATTGCGCTCAGTGAATTTTGGTAACGTGCCAATTCCAATGACAATCTCATTATCACTAAGCGCTAACTTCTAAAAAGACAGATATGAAAAATATAGTAAAAACAATAGCTATCACATTGCTCATTGCAACCACGTCTTGTAATACTGAATATTTGGATCCTAATTCTACATTAGAACCAGATGTAGTCAACAACACAGATAATCTGGTACGCCTTATCAATGGTGTTCAGCAAAGATGGAGTACAGAAAGAACCGGATTAATTTACACAGGCACACATATTTCTGGATTAAATACTGATGAATTAAGATTATTGAATCCTGGAAACCTTGGTGAAAATGAAATCTTACTTGGAGGGGATGATGTTAGCGGAAGCAATGAATTATTAATCAACACTTGGACCAATGCATTATTAACCCGAAAGGAAGCTACTACAGTGATCGATGCTGCTGATAATGTTAGCGAAAGTACTTCTGTTTCGGGTTCTTTAAAAGCCTACGGTCTATTCTATAGAGCGCTGGCTCACGGTACACTAATTCAATATTTTGAAAGCATACCACTAGAAATTGTTGAGGATGCCGATTTTATTGAACGTTCTGCTGTTTTAGATGATGTAATAGCTGACTTGAACGAAGCTAAGGGATATATTGATGCAGGTTTAGATACCTCCATTACAGCAGATATCTTTACTTCTGTTGATATTGAAAATTCTGTTAATGCGCTGTTAGCAAGGTTTAATTTAATGGCAGGGAATTATGACGCGGCAATTACAGCTGCCAACAATGTTGATCTTTCAGTAAAATCTACTTGGGAGTATGATGCATCTATCCCTAATCCTTTAGCATTTTGGTTTGGCTCACAAAATGTGACCCAAGCCAAAGATTTAACATTCGGTCTACCAACAGATTTATTACCCGATGAAAATGACGAGAGAATACCATTCTATATAACCGCTGAAGATTTAGAAGCCGAAACACCAAATTACCAGGTTGTAGGTTTTTGGAGTGACAATGTAGATGAAATACCAGTATATCTTCCGGGCGAAATAATGCTGATAAAAGCTGAAGCATATGCTAGAAGTAATGATTTAACAAGTGCTGTAACAGAATTGAACGCTGTGTTAACCAAAACATCCAGTTCTGACATTTATGGTTTAGGTGCAAATCTACCCGAGTATGATGGTGCTTTGGAACAATCTGCAATTCTAGATGAAATTTATAAAAATAGAAGAGTAGAATTATACTTGACCGGACTCTCTTTAGAGGACAGCAGAAGGTTTGATAGACCAGGTGCAACGGAAACGGATGCCGAAAGAAACAGGGACTATTACCCCTACCCTAACTCTGAAAGAGACAACAACACAAATACCCCCGCAAACCCTACTTCTTAGTAAGTTTAAATTCAACAACCACTATCTAAATTGGGGCAGTTATTAAACTGCCCTAATTTTTAATTAAAATTACCAATTGAAACCTACAACAATCATTCTAATTATTGCCTTTTACTTTGCTGTACTTATGATTATATCATATTTCACCTCAAAGAAAAACAGTGATGATACATTTTTTACTGGCGACAAAAAATCACCATGGTATTTAGTGGCATTCGGTATGGTTGGTGCTGGTTTATCCGGTGTCACCTTTGTGTCTTTACCTGGTATGGTGGCAAACAATAACTTCTATTTTTATCAATTTATACTCGGAAACATTGTAGGCTATTTCTTTATAGCCTTTGTATTAACTCCTTTATACTACAAACTTCAACTCGTTTCCATTTACACCTTTCTCAAAGTGAGGTTTGGAAACAATACATACAAGACAGGTTCATTGTTTTTTCTGGTATCTCAATCTTTCGGTGCGGCATTACGTTTAATGTTAGCCGCCAAAATTCTACAATATGCAGTTTTTGACTATTTCAATGTTCCTTTTTATATAACCATCATCATTATTTTGATTTTGGTGTGGCTTTACACAAACAAGTCAGGCATTAAAACCATTGTATGGACAGATACTATGCAGACTATATTTTTAATACTTGGTGCCTCAATAACCATTTATACAATAATAAACACGTTAGACTTTAGTATTACCGAATCCTTTGAACGTATAACTTCCCACGAATATTTTAAAATATTCAATTGGGAATCTGATTCTGGAAATAACTTCTACAAACAATTTATAGCAGGAATTTTAGTAGCTATTGCTATGATCGGACTTGATCAAAACATGATGCAAAAAACACTCACTTGCAAAAATGTTTGGGATGCTCAAAAAAACACCTTGACCTACAGTATTATTTTAGCAATGACACAATTTCTGTTTATGGGTCTTGGAGTGTTAATGTATGTCTATGCAAATGAAATGGGCATACTATTACCTAAGGGCGAAAATGGATTGTTTTTAAATACTGACAACCTTTTTCCTAACCTTGCACTGAACCATCTTGGTACTTTAGCGGGTATTTTCTTTATCCTAGGCATCATAGCAGCATCTTTCTCTAGTGTAGATTCCGCACTTACCGCATTGACTACTTCTTTTACCTATGATTTTTTAGATATTTCAAACAAATCAAGTAAAACAAAAAAGCAGTTAAAGAATCTAGTCATAATACTTTTCTCCTGCATAATATTCGTAATTATACTTTCCTTTTCCAATAGTAAGGGAGATGTTATTTCCTTAATATTTAAAGTTGCAGGTTACACCTATGGTCCACTGTTAGGATTATACCTTCTTGGCATGTTTTCAAAAATAAAATTAAAAGATAAATGGGTTCCTGTAATATGCTTATCCGCACCGATAATAACTTATCTACTAGGACAATTCTCAATAAACACATTCAACTTTGATTTCGGATTTATAAACATAGCAGTCAATGCAAGCTTAACCGTAATAGGGTTATTGCTTATTAAAAAATAATACTATGAATACACTTAAACCCACTACAGAACAATCATCAAATTATGATGACTTAGAAAAAATGACCGTTAACGAGTTACTTGTTAGCATGAATCAAGAAGACAAGTCCGTTCCGTTGGCCATAGAAAGAGCTATCCCTAGCATTGAACATTTTATAGAGCAGACATTAGTTAGAATGAAAAAAGGTGGTAGACTATTCTATATAGGAGCAGGCACCAGCGGCAGATTAGGCGTTCTGGATGCCTCCGAATGTCCTCCAACATTTGGAGTTTCAGATGATTGGATTATTGGCCTTATAGCCGGTGGAGATAAGGCATTAAGAAAAGCCGTTGAAAATGCAGAAGATAATGAAGCCATGGCATGGAAAGATCTTGAGGTCCATAAAATAAATGAAAACGATGTTTTGTTAGGTATAGCAGCATCTGGATCTACACCTTATGTTATTGGAGGACTTAAAGCAGCTAAAGACAATAACGTGCTTACAGGGAGTATTTCATGCAATCAAAATTCTTTAGTATCAGAAATTGCAACCTGCCCTATGGAACTAGTTGTAGGTCCAGAGTTTGTTACTGGCAGCACGAGAATGAAAGCAGGTACAGCCCAAAAGCTGGCTTTAAATATGATTTCTACTTCAATTATGATTAACCTTGGTAGAGTTAAAGGAAATAAAATGGTAGACATGCAACTATCTAACAATAAACTAGTAGATCGCGGAACTAAAATGATAATGGAAGAATTAGGAATAAATGAAAGTCTTGCAAAATCATTATTATTAGAGCATGGTAGTGTTAGAAAGTCTATTGAGTGCTATAAACAATAAAATAAGCACACATAGAATTAAAATAGAACGTAGATTGCATACTTAGGTAAATTAAGGGTGATTACTTAATTTTACCTTATCTAAATGCAATTATGCTAATTTCCGTACACTTTTCAATACATATTGTACCTCAATTCACCTGAGACACTATATTTATTGATATTACAATTCCTGTATCGAAGTAACTAAATTTTAATTTTAACTATGTTCAGCTTTTTTTCCAAAAAACATTTTCTAATTGATCATCTTGAAGGTTTTATTGATATACATAATCATATTTTACCAGGCATAGATGATGGAGCAAAAACTGTTGAAGATTCCATTGAATTAATAAAAGGTTTTAATGAATTTGGGGTAAAGGATTTTATTTGTACCCCACACATCATGGAGAATTATTATCCTAATAATCCGTCTACAATTCAAAGTTCTTTATCGTTATTGAAAAATGCTTTGAAGATGAATAATCTTGAGCATATCAATATAGAAGCTGCTGCAGAACATATGATCGATTCAGGATTTGAAACAATATTAAATGAACATAAAGTTATGCCGCTTGCAAAAAGTTATCTTTTAATAGAAATGTCATATTTACAAGCTTCCATTAATTTTAACGAGGCCATAAAAAAAATAAAAGATTCTAATTACTCTCCTATATTGGCACACCCAGAACGTTATGTGTATTTTCATAACAAACTAAAAGCATTAGATAAAATAAAGAATAAGGGTGTATTTTTCCAATTAAATATGCTCTCCTTAAGCAATTATTATGGTAAAGATGTAAACAAAGTAGCAATTCATTTAATCAAGGAAAATTTAATTGATTTTATTGCAAGTGACACACACTCCATTCATCATATAAATCAATTGAAAAAAATAACGGTCACTACTTCTTTACTAGATTTATTATTCCCAATCATCACTAAGACCATTTATAGTTTTAAATAGTATTATTTAATTAAAAGTTCTTTTTGATATCTCTCACCATTTACATCAAGAATATTAATGATGTAGTATCCTTCGGTAAAATCATATAAATCTATTGTCACATTTAAATCTGCTTGTGATATTTTAGGTTTAATATTTTTAATTAATCTTCCTGAGATATCGTAAATATAAATTTCTTTTATTTGAACTTCATCTAAATTATTCAATGTAACAATATCAAAACTAGGGTTAGGATATAGATCAAATGTATTGGGTTTTGATGCTACAATAATTTTCGAAGTAGTCGTATTTATCTTTTCTATTTTAAAGTTATCGTAATAGACCGTTCCCGGGTTTTGCGAGGCATAGTTCGTGAACAGCCAGATATCCAGTGTGTTGAGGTTCGCAGGAACCGTGAACGTTCCGCTATAACCGTTCCAGCCGCTGCCATAGGTATGCGAGAGCAGGGCCGTGTTCGCCTGGTTGTTGCGGTTCACCTCTATCCTGGGGATTCCCGTGCTCCCCTCGGCATCCAGGGAGACCGATAGCTCGTCGCCCGCATCAATGCCCAATACGTCAAGGTCCAGCGATACGCGGTAGCGGCCCCAGGGCTGGCCGCCGTCAACGTTGGATATCTCCAGCGCACACTCCGATCCGTTCGTGACATCGGAGGTACCCGATACCGTATCGGGACCGCCCACCATAGTTCCAGAGGGCAGCACGATGCCAGCCGAATCGTTGATAAGACGATCTTCGCATACCGGCGGTACA
>CERD01060672.1_pt1 | contig 121834 bp, 92 predicted proteins | sample 530931 | NCBI WGS metagenome assembly CERD01 (sample SAMEA2621101, study PRJEB7988) | marine metagenome | isolation source: saline water (ENVO:00002010), including
TTACACTGCTAAAGTACAGGCAAGCACAAACATATTTTGCCGCTCATAGTCGGGCGACATTTAACTATAGACGAATGGTAAAAACCATTCGTCTATTATTTTTATCAATAAAATAAATGTGAGTTTTATTGCTAAAACAAAGGTTAGCCTTCCATTAGTGCAGAAAGCTCAAACCATCTTTCGGTCTTTCTGTCTATGGCATCGGTAATGTCGTTCAACTCAATAGATAAGTTCTTAATGTCATCACCACTCAATGATCCATCGGTGAATTTTTCTTGAAGCGCTACTTTAGATTTTTCCAATTTCTGAATCTCTCTTTCTAGCTTTTTAAATTCTTGCTGTTCAGCATATGAGATTTTTGTACCTGTATCGGCTTCTTTCCAATTGGTCTTATTGGTAGGCTGTGATTCTTTCTGCTCTCTTTTTTCTTGTATTTGACTGTCTTCGTATGCACGATAGTCAGAATAGTTGCCAGGGAAATCCTCTATGACAGCATCGCCCCTAAATACAAATAAATGATCTACGATCTTATCCATAAAGTAACGATCGTGCGATACTACCATTAAACAGCCTTGAAAATCCATTAAGAAACTTTCCAGTACGTTCAAGGTAACAATATCCAAATCGTTGGTTGGCTCATCTAAAATTAGAAAATTAGGGTTTTGTATCAATATGGTACATAAGTACAAGCGCTTACGTTCTCCACCACTTAGTTTATCTACAAAATCATATTGCTTTTTCCTGTCGAACAGAAAGCGTTCCAATAACTGCTGCGCAGAAATTTGTTTTCCCTTCATTAAAGGTATGTAGTCACCAAATTCACGAATGACGTCTATAACCTTTTGGCCTTCTTTTATTTTTATCCCTTTTTGGGTGTAGTAACCAAACTTTATAGTGTCACCTACTACTACTTTACCGCTGTCTGGTTGATCGCGCCCACTTAGAATATTTAAAAAGGTAGATTTGCCAGTACCATTTTTACCTATAATACCAATACGCTCTCCCTTTTGGAAAACATATTCAAACTTATCTAAAATAGGTTTGTTAGGAAAAGATTTAGAAATCTTATGAAGCTCAAGAATTTTACTTCCCATACGCTCCATGTTCAGTTCTAATTGAATTTGATGGTCTTTTCTTCTTTGACTTGCTTTATCTTTAATTACAGCAAAATCATCTATTCTGGATTTCGATTTTGTTGTACGTGCTTTAGGTTGTCTACGCATCCATGCAAGTTCCTTTTTAAAAAGGAGTTCTGTTTTGTGATGCTCTACCGCTTCTTGCTCTATACGGGCCTCTTTTTTCTCTAAGTAATAGGAATAGTTTCCTTTGTAGGGATATAACTTTCCATTTTCGAGCTCTATGATTTCATTGCAAACACGTTCTAAAAAGTACCGGTCGTGTGTTACCATGAACAAAGTCATGTTTTCTTTGGCAAAAAACTCTTCTAGCCACTCGATCATTTCTAGATCTAGGTGGTTGGTAGGTTCATCCAAAACCAAAAGATCTGGCTTGTTGATCAAGGCGTTGGCCAAAGCCAATCGTTTTTTTTGTCCACCCGATAATTTATCGACCTTGGCACTTAGGTCATCTAACTTCAGTTTTGATAGAATCTGCTTATACTGAGTTTCAAAATCCCAAGCTTCAAAACGGTCCATTGCTTCAAATGCTTTTTGGTATGCATCTGCATCTTCTGGGTTTTGAAGCGCCTTTTCATAATTTTTAATGACTTCAAGCACTTCGTTGTCAGAAGCAAAAATGGTTTCCTCAATGGTCAAGTTCGGGTCCATATTGGGTTCCTGAGCAAGAAAAGATACACGGGTAGATTTACGATAGTTCACTTGACCACTATCTGGAGTGTCCGCTCCTGAAAGAATATTAAGTATAGATGTTTTTCCTGTACCGTTTTTAGCGATTAGGGCTATTTTTTGGTCTTTGTTGATCCCAAATGAGAGATTGTCAAAAAGCACCAATTCGCCATAGGATTTTGAAATATTTTCAACGGTAAGTAGATTCATATAAGGGTAACTGAATTTTATTTTTTGCGTAATTGCTTGGTCTTAAAATAATAGATCAAATATAGATAGCGAATTGCCAATGTCAATAAAACTATTATTAATAGTATAGAGAATACCTGAATTTTAAATAACCATAAAATACTGGTAATACCTAAAAGTATTGTCAAGAAAACGGAGTAGGTAAGTACCCACTTGGGAACTGTTTTCCTTAAGAGAATAAATGAGATAAAAAGGTTAGGAGCAAATGCCCAAAGTGAATTAAAATTTGCTTTGGTAGCTAAGTGGTCTGTAGCAAACCAAAGGAACAGTAAAAGTACGCCCGCTAAACCTGTGATTGTAAATAATGTAAAGTCTAACCATCTATTTCGGCGTAGGTTTTTATAATCACGGTACGTAAAATAACCTACGATTACCAAAAGAACGCAAAGCCAAAATAAAGGGGTTGCAATGAATAGCGATTTATCTTCTTGCTCTGGTATGTCTAGTAGTATTGATTCTTTTTTAACTATAGGTTTACCGTTTAAGGTAGTATGCTTCATTTGCTCATACACATATATGGGAAGAAACAAATGCTCGTAAGGTGTCGCTGCTCTGTCAATTACAGAACCTAAAGCTAGGTCAATACCAAAATTTGACCACGAATTAGGGTTCAATTTTAAACGTATCAGCTCCCTAAATGTTAGTTGTTCTTTTAGATGATTGTAATCGAATTTAAATGTGTTGCCCAAAGTTTTTTCAAACACCATTGGTATTCTGGTGGCACAGTTGTCAAACAAAAAGTCATATTTGTATTTTTTGTTTTGTGGTAGCAAGTTATGTTCCAAGAAGGATACAATAGCGTTTCGTTGTTCAAGGTCAACATCTAATACTTGCTCCTTAACCCAACGTTTTTCTTGTTGATAGCTGTATTTAAAATACTTAAACGGTATTCGTGAAATGGTATAGGATAATTTACCGCGAGTGAAATTTAAGTAGAAATTTGGATCCTCAAAATCATAGGTGCCGTAACCATATACTTCATCTATACCCAAAGTAGGATCTTGTAAACGAATGGCACTATGTCCAAATTTAGCGGCTAAATCTTCACCCGTGCCCACTGTTAATAAGCTAATTTTAGATAAAGGCGATAACTGGGCATCTTGAGCTTGACCCCAAAAAGCAACAATACATAAAAAGAGAAATAAAACGATTTTTTTGAACATAACCCTATTGGTACATAGCGTTTACAAAGATGCGAATAATAACAGACTTCGCAGATATTGCTTTTTTATAATTTTTTGTAAAATTATCTGTATACAGGTTTTAAGATTGTAATGCATAAAAGCCACCTCAATGGGGTGGCTTTTACTTTAATTATATTCAGTTGGCGATTAAGAAATGGTAACGACCAAATCATCTTGCTTTACCATACTGCCTTCTTTTAGGCTTACTGATTGTACTTTGCCGGATTTAAATGCGGTAACCGTAGTTTCCATTTTCATGGCTTCAATAACGAACAAGGGATCGTTCTCTTTTACTTCTTGACCTTTTTTAACCAAAACTTTGTATAAAGAGCCTTGCAACGGTGCCCCTATTTGATCATCGTTTGCCGGATCAATTTTTTCATTTTCTTCAATTTTAAGGTTTAAAGAGGTGTCTAAAACATCTACGAACCTATTTTCACCGTTTACTTGAAAGAACACGGTTCTCATACCTAACTCGTTTGGTATACCTACAGATAATAATCTAATAATTACAGTTTTGCCCGGCTCTAATTCTATCAATGTTTCTTCACGCAATTTCATACCATAGAAGAAATGCTTTGTAGGTACCAATGCTAGATTGCCATACAGCTTGTAGTTCTCATGTGCTTTTTCAAACACTTTTGGATATAGGGTGTACGATAGAAAATCCTCCATTTCTATGGCTCTTGTAAAACCTTTTTGAAACTTCTTCTTAAAGGCTTTGAATTCTTTATCAAAATCCGTTGGCGCCAAATGGACATTTGGTCTGTTTGTGTATGGCTTTTTGTTTTTCAGAATAATCTTTTGAAGCTTTTTAGGGAATCCGCCAACGGGCTGACCGAGATCTCCCATAAAGAAACTGATAACAGAATCTGGGAAAGATATTTCTTCGCCCCGTGTCATAACATCTTCTGTAGTAAGTTCATTGGTTACCATGAAAATGGCCATGTCGCCAACAACTTTTGAGCTAGGTGTTACTTTGATTAGGTTCCCAAAAAGTTTATTGACATCAGCATACATTTTCTTTACTTCATCAAATCTGTCACCTAATCCTAATGCTGTTGCCTGTGGACGTAAGTTTGAGTATTGACCACCTGGAATTTCATGACCATATACTTCTGCAGTACCAGATTTTAGTCCAGATTCAAACGGGTAATACAACTCTCTTGTATCTTCCCAATAATTAGAAAACTGGTTCAGCTTCGGCATATCGAATTCATGAGCCCTTGGTTGACCCTTCATCATTTCAACTACCGAATTAAAGTTGGGCTGTGATGTCAATCCAGATAAGCCACCCAAGGCAACATCGACCACATCTACGCCAGCTTCAATTGCTTTTAAATACGTTGTTGTCTGTAATGAAGAAGTATCGTGCGTATGTAAATGAATAGGCACGTTTACAGTGTCTTTTAACGCGGTTACCAATTCTGTAGCTGCATAGGGTTTTAAAAGACCCGCCATATCCTTGATGGCAATCATATGCGCACCGGCATTTTCCAGGTCTTTTGCCAGCTGTGTGTAATATTTTAGGTTGTACTTGGTTTCGTTGATATCTAAAATATCACCCGTATAACTTAATGCGGCCTCGGCAATACCACCGGTTTTATTACGAACATAATTAATACTTGGCTCCATGGCTTTTACCCAATTGAGCGAATCGAATATTCGGAAAATATCAACTCCGTTTTCCCAAGATTTCTCTACGAATTTTTCAATAAGGTTGTCCGGGTATGCCTTGTAACCAACTCCGTTTGATCCTCGAAGAAGCATTTGAAATAAAATATTGGGTACAGCTTTCCTAAGCTCTCGTAATCGTGTCCACGGACTCTCATGCAAGAATCGCATACTAACATCAAAAGTTGCACCGCCCCAAACTTCCATACTAAAGGTGTTTGGGTGGTTCTTTGCATAACTCTCGGCAACGCGCAACATGTCATACGTACGCATTCTAGTTGCCAATAGTGATTGATGCGCATCGCGCATAGTGGTATCCGTATAATGAATTTTCTTTTCATCCATTAACCAAGCACAAAATTTTTCGGGACCCATTTCGGTCAGCATATCTTTTGTTCCCTTTGGATGCGCTTCTAAAGGGTTGAATTTTGGAACCTTTGCATTTCTAAAGACCTTGTTCTCATCAATATACTTTACATCAGAATTACCGTTCACAATAACTTCCGCCAAAAAGTTCACCACCTTTGAGGTTCTATCCTGTGGTAGTTTAATATCAAATAGGGCAGGAGTGTTCTGTATAAAATTAACGGTTACCTTACCTTCTTTGAAAATAGGATGCTGTATTACGTTCTGAAGGAAATGTATGTTGGTCTCTACGCCTCTAATTCTAAATTCTTTTAACGCACGAACCATTTTACGGGTGGCACCGTCAAGTGTTCTACCGTGCGAGGAAACTTTCACCAGCATGGAATCAAAAAATGGACTCACTTGATATCCTTGATAAATACTACCGGCATCTAAACGAATTCCCATACCAGAGGCACTACGGTACGTGGTTACCGTACCATAATCTGGGGTAAAATTGTTGCCCGGATCTTCGGTGGTCAATCTACACTGTAAGGCAAAGCCATAAGTGGCAATGGTTTCTTGACCGTATATTTTGATTTGCTGACTATCTAATTTATAATTGCCGGCAACGAAAATTTGTGTTTTTACCAAATCTATACCGGTTACCATTTCTGTAACCGTATGTTCTACCTGAATTCTTGGGTTTACCTCAATAAAATAGATATTGTCATTGGGATCTACCAAAAACTCTACGGTTCCAATATTGTTATAGTTAACTTCTTTGGCAATGTCAACGGCATATTTATAAAGGTTTTGTTTTACTTCTTCGCTAACGTTATGGGAAGGTGCGATCTCTACCACTTTTTGGTGACGGCGTTGAACGGAACAATCGCGTTCATGTAAGTGGCGAATATTTCCATGGTTATCTGCTACGATCTGTACCTCTATATGTTTAGGGTCTTCCACATATTTCTCAAGAAACATGGTGTCGTCTCCAAATGCATTGAGAGCTTCATTTCTGGCAGAATCAAAATTCATTTCTAGATCTTCATCTTTTCTAATAATGCGCATACCACGACCGCCACCACCAGATGCAGCCTTAAGCATAACAGGGTAGCCAATAGTAGCGGCTTCTGACAAGGCAATTTTTAAAGAAGTCAATTTCTTTTTATTGCTTTCAATGATAGGAACGTTACATTTTACGGCTACTTTCTTGGCGGTAATCTTATCGCCCAAAGCATCCATCACTTTTGGGTCAGGACCTATAAAGATGATGTCATTTGCGGCACATTGTCTTGCAAATTCAGAGTTTTCAGAAAGGAATCCGTAGCCTGGGTGTATGGCATCTACATTTTTAGCCTTTGCCAATGCTATAATTTGAGGAATGTCCAAATAAGGTTTTAATGGCTGATTGTCCTCACCGATCTGGTAAGATTCATCGGCTTTGTTACGGTGTTGAGAATAGCGATCTTCATAAGTGTAAATGGCAACCGTTTTAATGTTCAGCTCGGTACAGGCACGTAATACACGTATGGCTATCTCACTTCGGTTAGCTACTAAAACCTTTTTAATTTTCATTTTTTGACAATATTTTTATGGTTAGTGTTGTGATATATTCTTGTTATAAAAATCTATTTTTTGTTGATTATTGTTACATTGGTCATAATTTAAACTTAATATCTTAACTAAACAATACTATGCGTGCATAATATTTTTCATATCCCTATTATTTTGTGATATGTTATAGTGAAAGTTAGTTTTTATTCTGATGGGGTGGGTGTAAATAAAAGTAAAACAGTTATTTAGGTGTTCATTTGAACTGGTTTTAGGTTTAGTGAAAACAAAGAATGCTGATGTTGCTATAGTATTTTTATGTTGAAAATCTTTACCACCATTTAATTATATTATTTTAGAGCAAATATTGTTAAAGGGGCATGCCAATCTTGCTCCTTTTTTGACCTTAGGCGAAGTATTATGAAAAGACATATTCCAAATTTTATTACTCTTTTAAACGTTTTCTGCGGTTGTGTGGCATCGGTATTTGCCGTTTTGAATAAATTGGAAATTGCCGCAATTTTTGTAGCTCTGGGTATATTCTTCGATTTTTTTGACGGATTGGCAGCTCGTGTTCTTGATGTAAAAAGTGAATTAGGCCTTCAGTTAGATTCTTTGGCCGATATGATCACAAGTGGTTTGGTACCGGGTATTGTAATGTTTCAGTTGTTGGCAATGTCGCAGACAAGTGGTTGGGGAGATGGTTCTCACTTTTTTCTTGAAAGTGGTACTATTACATTTCAGCATTTATTGCCCTTTTTCGGATTTGTAATTACAATGGCTTCAGGTTATAGATTGGCTAAGTTCAATATTGATGAAAACCAGACCTCTTCCTTTATTGGTTTGCCTACTCCGGCCAATGCTTTGTTAATTCTTTCGTTACCGCTTATATTAATATATCAAAACAATGAATTGTTAAACGGTATTATTCTCAATCAATGGTTCTTAATAATTTTGACATTGGTAAGCGCCTATTTGTTGAATGCCAATTTGCCCTTGTTCGCATTAAAATTTAAGAATACCAGTTTTAAGGATAATGCCATGCGTTATATCTTTTTAATTATTAGCCTGGTGCTTATTGTAACCATGAAATTTATGGCCATCCCTTTAATTATTATATTCTATGTAGTAAGTTCAGTAGTACAAGAGAGACTTTAATACTGTACATTTAGGAAAGATAACTATGGAGAATGAAGAATATGAGTTTTGGTTAAGTGGACCAATTGATGGTGTGCCAGATTTGTTACAGCCCGCCGCGCATGCACTTTTACAATCAGAACGTGAGTTAAAGAAGTACACTGCTGATTTCCCTAAAGAATTATTTTGGGCTAAAACGGCAGGTAGGGCTTCCGTAGGTTTTCATATGAACCATGTGACGGGCGTATTAGATCGCATGTTGACCTACGCTAAAGGTGAATCGTTATCAGATGAACAATTTACTTTTTTGAAACAAGAAGGTACTTTTAATCTAAATACAGACGTAATCTATTTGCAAGAGCAATTTTCTGCTAAAGTAGAAGAGGCTATAGGGTATTTTAAAACCGTTCCAGAAAATTCACTTACCGAAGATAGAACTGTTGGTAGAAAAAAATTACCGACAACCGTTATAGGTTTATTGTTTCATGCTGCAGAGCATAGCCAAAGACATATTGGTCAGTTATTGGTTACTGTAAGCATATTACAAGCCGATATTTCATAAACTTTTAAATTCCATTTTTTATCAGCATGAATAAAACGATAGTAATTATCGGTGCAGGATTATCTGGTTTGTTAACTGCGTACCGTCTACAAGAACTTGGTTTTAATGTAAAGGTATTAGAAGCTAGAAGTCGTATTGGAGGAAGAATATATACCGTGGAATCCAATAAAACCAAAGTTGAAATGGGTGCCACTTGGTTTAATGACAGCCATTATCATTTATTGGATGTTATAGAAGAGTTCAAGGTTCCCTATTTTGAACAATTCATGACCGGTATATCTTATTTTCAAACATTTTCAAATGTGCCACCTCAAGAAATTGCTGTCCCTAGTAATAGTCCTAGTTATCGTTTTAAAAATGGTACGGTAGATTTAATAAATGCAATTTTCTCTAAACTTGCGCCAGAAACGGTTTTGTTGAACGAAAAAGTAGATAAAGTTATTTTTGAGGAAGATAGGGTCAAAGTGGTTACTAAATCTCATACATTGGTTACCAATGTCGTTATTTCAACATTGCCCCCTGCAGTTTTAATTGATCAAATTGATTTTTCTCCGTCACTGCCAAATGAGTTGCAAACCATTGCAGAGCACACGCATACATGGATGCAAGATTCCATTAAAGTAGCATTGACCTATAAAAAACCATTTTGGAGAGCGCAGGGAAAATCGGGCACAATATTTAGTAATATTGGTCCTTTGACTGAGTTTTATGATCAGTCTAATGTAGAAAACAATTCATTTGCCCTGGTTGGTTTTGCATCAGGTAGTTGTGCCCGTTTTACTAAAGAACAACGTATAGAAAAAATTGAAGCGCAATTAAAAATGGTTTTTGGTGATGATGCTTTACACTATGAGGCGTATCATGAAACGGCTTGGTTTAATGAAGAATTTACAAAATCGGACATGCAGGCAGATCATTTGTTTCCACATCAAAATGGAGGTCACGCTGTATTTTCTAAACCTCTAAATGGTAATAAATTGTTTATTTCTGGTGCAGAAACTTCAAATCATCATGCTGGTTACATGGAAGGCGCTATTTTTGCAGCTGAATCTGTTGTGGCAAAACTCAAGAAACTGCACAACAAGTAGTCAATTATAAATGTCAGTCACCTTACTATCTTCTCCGTTACAAGGTTTTACCGATTTTAGATTCCGAAATGCGTTTCATAAATATTTTGGAGGTATAGATACTTTTTATGCGCCCTACATTCGACTGAATGGTAAAATGGTTATAAAAAATTCGTATCAGAAAGACTTGCAGCCAGATAATAATACCACACTAGAGGTAATACCGCAGGTAATGACGGGCGATGCCGATGAGTTTTTATTTGTCATTAAGTATATTCAAAGTTTAGGTTACAAGGAACTTAACTGGAACTTAGGTTGCCCTTACCCAATGGTAACAAAGCAAGGTATGGGAAGCGGACTCATTTGTAATCCTGAGAAAATTGACCATATTTTAAAACGTGCGCATGAAGAAACAGATGTAGTGGTTTCCATGAAAATGAGAATGGGCTATGAGCACGCAGAAGAGATTTTAGATGTTTTTCCAATTTTAGATAAATATCCGTTAAAGAATATTGCTATTCATGCGCGTATTGGAAAGCAGCTGTACAAAGGCAGTGTAGATTTAGATGCTTTTCAAAAATGTATAGACGGTACTAAACATAAATTATATTATAATGGAGATATTACCACTGTAGCTAAGTTTAAAGAAATGAAAGAGCGCTTTCCTAGCATAGACCATTTTATGATGGGCAGAGGGCTGATTGCCGACCCATTTCTACCTAGTATGATTAAGAACAATACCACCGAATACCCAAAAGACCGTTGGAAGATTTTTTCAGAATTTCACGATACAATCTATCAGCAATATGATGAGGCGTTATCAGGACCAACACCTATAAAAATGAAGATGCGTGGTTTTTGGGAGTATTTTGCACTGTCTACCTCTAATCCACACAAAGCATTCAAAAAGATAAAAAAAGCCAACAATCCCAGAGCATATCAGCAGGCGGTACGTGAGATATTGAATAATGAGTGAGATTTTTCTTATATTGTTGGTTATTACTAACAGCCTTATATGAAAACTAAAACCACCAAATTTTTATTAAAAGTAGTAATGTTTTTTCCAATTTGTTTTGGAGTAATGCTATGGTTTGATAAGTTTGATTTTAATGACTGGGAATTTCAAATTATTGTAGGGTTTGTTGCGGCATTTGGTATAACTTTTTGGCAACTATTTGATTATGAAAAATATAGTGCGATTTCATATGAAGATTTTCTTGAATCTAAGCATAGTTTATGTTTGGAAAATAGCGAAGAAAACTGGCGTCAACTTAATGAATTAATTGAAAATCCTTTAGTAGAATCAGAAATTATAGAAAAAACAGAGGTTAAGCTGAAGTTCCAAATAGAACGAAGATATTCAGATTCAATTCTAACGGTACATAGAACGTCAGATGCTATTATAGTTAGTATTGAAAAAAAGTTCTTTTCCTTTTTACCTGATCGTGCAGATAATTACCGAACTATACAAAAGATAGCAAAAAGTAGCCAGCAAACCCAGAGCATACAAACAAGCGGTACGTGAGATATTGAATTATGAGTAGCGTAACCATTATCTTTGCTACCTTGTTCTAAATATCGCTAGTGAAAGACCTTCTTTTAATAACACCGCCCTTTACTCAATTAAATACTCCGTATCCGGCAACGGCATACATAAAGGGTTTTTTGAATACAAAGGATATTTCTTCTTACCAGTCAGATTTAGGGATTGAGGTTATTTTATCACTCTTCAATAAAAATACATTTCGGCAGCTGTTTGCAATGGCTTATGAGGCAGATGCCATTGTAACTGAAAATACCCAAAGAATATATGCACTTCGTCATGAATATTTAAAAACCTTAGATGCGGTTATTCTTTTTCTACAAGGTAAAAATGATACTTTGGCAAGGCAGTTATGTACTGATAGTTTTTTGCCAAAAGCTTCTAGATTTCAACAATTGGATGATTTGGAATGGGCATTTGGGAATATGGGTATGCAGGATAAAGCCAAGCACTTGGCAACTCTGTATCTAGAGGATCTTTCAGATTTTATAGTAGAATGTATAGATCCCAACTTTGGTTTTAGTAGATATGCAGAACGGCTTGGACGCAGTGCCAATTCTTTTGATGAGTTATATGGTCATTTAGGTAATGACCCAACTTTCATTGATGAATTAACCCTAAATATTTTAAAAAAGCAATTAGAGGAACATACACCCAAACTGGTTTGTTTTTCGGTACCCTTTCCAGGGAACTTATATAGCGCCTTTCGTTGTGCCCAATTTATAAAGACTAATTATCCTGATGTGAAAATTGCCATGGGTGGCGGATTTCCAAATACAGAATTGCGCAGCCTTACCGATGTTCGGGTGTTTGAATTTTTTGATTTTATAACTTTGGATGATGGTGAACTTCCGTTAGAATTGGTGCATCAATATATAGTTCATGGAGAAGGGGAGTTAAAGCGTGCTTTTGTCTTAGAGGATGGTAAAGTTGTATATAAGAATGATAGTTTAAGGCAAGATTATAAGCAACAAGATGTAGGTACACCAGATTATGCTGATCTGCAATTAGAGAATTATATTTCGGTCATTGAAATTGCTAACCCAATGCATAGTCTGTGGAGCGATGGTCGTTGGAATAAGCTTACCATGGCTCATGGTTGTTATTGGGGTAAATGTACCTTTTGCGATATTTCTTTAGATTATATAAAAATCTACGAACCGGTTGCTGCAAGTATGCTGGTAGATCGTGTAGAAACTTTAATTGCCCAAACTGGTGAGTCAGGTTTTCATTTTGTTGATGAAGCGGCGCCACCTTCGTTAATGAAAGCTTTTGCCTTAGAGGTGTTAAAACGAAATTTGACCATTACTTGGTGGACGAACATTCGTTTTGAAAAGAATTTCACTCAAGATTTATGTTATCTATTAAAAGCATCGGGCTGCATTGCGGTCTCTGGTGGTTTGGAAGTTGCATCTGACCGACTTTTAAAACTGATAGATAAAGGCGTAACGGTAGCGCAAGTTGCACAGGTTACTAGAAATTTCACCGAAGCGAACATCATGGTGCATTCGTATTTAATGTACGGCTACCCAACGCAAACCGTTCAAGAAACGGTAGATAGTTTAGAAATGGTAAGGCAGTTATTTGAGTTGGGAATTATACAATCGGGCTTTTGGCATCAATTTGCATTAACGGCGCACAGTCCGGTTGGTTTAGATCCTGAAGAATATGGGGTAATGCCAAATTTAAAAGATATCAGTTTTGCGAACAACGATATAGATTTTAAGGATAAAACCGGTATAGATCACGGTATATTCAGCTTCGGATTAAAGAAATCACTTTTTAATTTTATGCACGGTATCGGTTTTGATATGAGCTTACAAGAATGGTTCGATTTTGATATTCCGCAGTCTACCATATCACCCGATTATATTTATGATTGCCTGCAACAAGAAGTGGTTTTAAAAACAAAACCTACCGCTAAGATTGTTTTTATAGGGCAAATGCCACTAGTGCAAGAACAGGTGAAAAAGAAAAAGGGTAGGTCATGGGAGCAATTACAGTTATATTTTCATTCCACCACAGATGTATACGAAATTACGGTCGATAAACAACAGGGTGAGTGGCTACTGGATAATGTAGAGAAAATAAGTCCAGCCAATACACCAATTACTTTTGCCCAATTAAAGAAAGATTTTGAAATGCAATTTGAGGATTTTGAACTGTTTTGGTATTCAAAACAATTATTGGGATTACGTGAACACGGGCTTTTGGTATTATAAAAAAAGCCACAATGAATAACAAAGTGGCTTTTTTATCCTTAAAAGTTAAATTACGAATAGCTATACGTGTAGCCTACCTCTGTACTATAAGACGCTGATAAAAGAGTGTCTACAAAAATCCATTCAGAAGTTACCTCGGTAGTAGTGAAAGTAGTCATCATAAATCCTCTTCTAGAGGCATCAAAATAGTTAAGACCATCTACTAAGGCAACCATCGCATCTTGAAAACCAGCAATCAATTCTGGGGAGACATTCGTACCTAAGTAAGTTTCAAAACCAGGAGAACTAACTGATGAAGTTGCTAGTTCTATGCCTACTTCTGTACCGTTTTCTGCGGTTAAGGTGTTTTGCCAAGCATTGTGAGTGTCACCAGCAAGTGTTACAATTTTTTTACCATTTAAGGCATTGTAAATAGTTTCACGGTCTATTGGGTAACCGTCCCAAGCATCTAAGTTATATGGAATAACAGACGTTACCCTAGCAATTTCTTCGTCTGTTAACGTAGGGTCATTATTTAATACTCTAAGTTTTATAGTTACCAACTCTGTAAGTATAGTTGCGAAATTATCAGACTCAAAAGCCGTTAACAGTTCTATAGGTACATACATTTTACCCATAAGTACTTGCTGTCCTAATACCTGCCACTTTGCAGTACTACCGTTAATTTCGGAAATAACCCAATCTCTTTGTTCGGCACCTAAAATAGAACGGTTGGGGTCTGATAATGCTGTTTGGAATGCAACAGCGTCAAAACCGGTTGCAGTAAAATAATCTGTGATGCTTAATTGTTTGTCCCTGCCAATTAAACGAGTATCCATCAACACCAGATTTACCAGATTTCCAATATTTACAGATCTGTAGATAAGACTATTGTCATCTGCAGAAATTCTTGAGAATGGTAAAAACTCGCTGTACGCTTGTAAGGCATTTTGCTTTCTTACTTCAAAACTACCTTCGGTAGCTTCATCATGGTTTTCAGCACCTTCTTTATAGGTGTCATTGGCAATTTCGTGATCGTCCCAAACACAGATAAAAGGCTTTTTTTGGTGCGCCAATTGTAAGGATGTATCCGATCTATATTGTTTGTATCGGGTGCGGTAGTCATCCAATGAAATAATCTCTCCCTCTGGTTCATGAGAACGATTTAAAAATGCATTTTCTGCTGTTGAGCCATATCCTCTGGCACCATACTCATAAAAGTAGTCTCCTAAATGAACAATGATATCTGCATCGGAATTTGCCATTGCATCGTACGCATTGAACAAACCTGCTTGGTAGTTAGAACATGAACAAACTGCTAACTTGGCTTGCGTAGCATCGGTGGGTAGTGTAATGGTTTCACCAACCACGGAAATGGAATTATCAGAAGTACTTATAAATCTATAATATAATTTTTGATCAGCTTCCAGCTCGGTCAATTCAATGGCCAAAGTATTGTCCCTAGAGGTTTCAGTTGTTATTTTTCCGGTTCTTAATATGCTGCTAAAATCCGATTGTGTAGAGACTTCCCAGATAATTTCAACATTTGCCGTGGTATAACGTGTCCATATAATTACACCAGAATTACTTGGGTCAAAACTGGCAACCCCGTAACTAAAGTTTTGTACAGTTAATTGCGATTCGTCATATTCAACTTGTACATTGTCATCTTCGCTACAGCTTATAATGTTTGGGGCTAAAATTATTCCCCCGGAAGCCATTAAGGTTTTTTGAATAAAATTTCTTCTGGTGCTTTTCGTCTTTTTCATCTGGTAAATTAGTTTCCTCAAAATTGTTTTAATTCCGATCAATCTATGTTAGTTGAACTTTATGTTTGTGTTATTGAAACTATCGGTAACAATAATGACCTAAGGTCAGTTGGTTTTATAACCGTTCTATATGAATTTCTTAAGTTTGGAGAATAGCTGTAGAAATATGACTCCTAAGATTATTACCCTTAAAGAAAAAAAGTTGATAGGATTATCTGTTGAAATGAGTTTGTTAGATAATAAAACCCCTCAACTTTGGAAAACGTTTAGGCAACGTAGTAAGGAAGTGGATCATAGGGCGTCTGAAGATTTTATATCACTGCAACAATATCCTAGCCATTATTTTGAACGATTTAGCGCTGGTAGCGAATTTGTAAAGTGGGCTTGTGTTGAGGTTGATGAAGTGGACAATATTCCCGAAGGCATGAACATGTTACTATTGGAAACTGGCTTATATGCTGTATTTCATTATACAGGAAGTGCACAAAACGCACCTACTTTCTTTCAATATATTTATGGGGAATGGATTCCTAACTCAGAATATCAATTAGATGATCGCCCACATTTTGAAGTACTTGGGGCTACATACAAAAACAACGATCCCAACTCAGAAGAAGAAGTATGGATTCCTATAAAAGCAAAATGAAACAACCTGAAAAAGCGCCCTGGTATTATCTCTTATTATTAATATTGGCTGGGGAAAGTGTTTTTATTTTGCCGTTTGTGCTACAACGTGTTTTTAGACCTACAGTTTTAAAGGTTTTTGAACTCGATAATGTTTCTTTAGGTCTGTGCTTTTCGGTATACGGTTTTGTAGCGTTGGTCTCATATGTGCTTGGTGGTCCGTTAGCAGATAAATATCAACCAAGAAAGTTAATAGCCATTGCACTTTGGATGACTGCAATGGGCGGTTTGGTATTCGCTACTTTTCCCAACTATATTACGTTACAGGTTCTTTACGGTTTTTGGGGCTTTACTACCATATTTCTCTTTTGGTCTCCCATGATAAAAGCTACCCGTGTTTGGGGCGGTATAAATTCTCAAGGCAGGGCATTCGGGTTTTTAGATGGTGGTAGGGGCTTGGTAGGAGCCTTGTTCGGTACACTTGGGGTAGTGGTATTTTCTTATTTTATGACGACGGATTTGGAAGTCGCTAGTTTGGAAGAGAGCCGTTTTGCTTTTAGATATGTTATTTTAACTTCTGCAGGTATTGTAGCTGTAGTGGGTATTTTGGTATGGTTGTTCATGAAATTACCTGCAGATCAGGAAAAAGAAATTGTCATTGATCGTATTACAGCTTCGCAGATTAAAGAGGTGCTGCGGTTGCCATCGGTTCAATTGTTAATGGTCATTATTCTATGTGCCTATGTGGGTTATAAGATTACGGATATTTTTTCGCTGTATGCTCAAGATGTAATGTTGCTTAATGAAGTTGCCTCAGCGGAAGTTGGTACTGTTTTGTTATTTGCAAGACCGGCAGTAGGGGTGTTGATCGGTATTGTTGCAGATCGATCTAGACCTAGTTTGTTTTTGTTCATAGGTTTTGTAATGGCCTTCATTGGTTCTTTGATTTTTGCTCTAGGAGTAGTTGAAAATGTTTCTTATGCTATGTTCATATTTTCGATTATGATTGTGGCGCTTGGTGTTTACGCCATACGTTCACTGTATTTCGCGGTTATGCAAAGTGGTAGAATCCCTTTGGTTTTAACGGGTACCGCTGTGGGTATTATTTCATTGATAGGCTATACTCCAGATATTTTTGCCGGACCCGCAATGGGGTACTTATTAGATGCATCACCGGGTTTAAAAGGGCATCAACATGTATTTTGGATGTTGGCTGTATTTTCTTTTGTGGGCGGATTGGCAGCTTTTAGATATTTGCAACTTTATGGTAAAAGGTTTTATGGTAATTCCTAAAAATCTTAATCTTTTACTTTCAGCTGTAATCGTCATTATTGCAGGTTTGGTGTATGGCGCCTATCCTACCTATGTTATGCCAGAACTTTTGGGTTTTCAGGTGGTAGATTTAGAATTGAAGAACATGCTGCGTGCCGTAATGGGAATTTATATGGGAGTTGGCCTATATTGGTTATTTGGTGCTTTAAATCCTAAATTTTGGTACGGGGCAACGGTCTGCAATGTGCTTTTTATGGGAGGAATATCATTAGGAAGAATAGTAAGTACATTGTTTGACGGTGTATCCCCTTTGTTTACTCCCGCATTAGTATTAGAATTGTTGTTCTTTGGCTGGGGATTATATAACCTTAAAAAGTATAAGGAATAGTACTTATTTTTTAAAAATCCAGCTTCTTCTTACGTAGCTCAAAATTCTGCCCAAGATATACTTTACGTACCATTTCATCTGCAGCCAGATCTTCTGGAATACCGGATTTTAAAATTCCGCCTTCGAACATTAGGTAAGAACGTTCTGTAATGGCAAGTGTTTCCTGAACATTGTGATCGGTAATGAGTATACCGATGTTTTTGTTCTTTAGTTGCGCTACAATACGTTGTATGTCTTCTACGGCCACGGGGTCTACTCCTGCAAAAGGCTCGTCAAGAAGAATAAACTTTGGATCGGTAGCCAAAGCTCTTGCAATCTCAGTTCTTCTTCGTTCCCCACCAGATAACAAATCGCCACGGTTTTTTCGAATATGCCCCAGACCAAATTCCTCAATGAGCGATTCCATTTTCATGTGCTGCTCTTTCTTGCTTAATTTGGTTAGTTGTAGTACGCTGAGAATGTTCTTTTCTATACTTAGTTTTCTAAATACCGACGCTTCTTGTGCCAAGTACCCAATACCGTTTTGTGCTCTTTTGTACATGGGGAATTTAGTAATCTCCATGTCGTCTAAATAGATACTTCCGCCGTTAGGTTTTATAAGGCCAACAATCATGTAAAAGGATGTGGTTTTACCCGCACCGTTTGGTCCAAGTAGCCCTACGATCTCTCCTTGGTTTACCTCAAGGGAAATTCCTTTAACCACCCTACGGCCTCTGTAGGATTTCATAATATTGTCGGCACGTAACTTCATGTTTTCAAATCTATTGGTTATTGGTCTGTTAGAAAAGTAATTAGGGATTTTTTAACCTTCTTGGTTTTCTAATTCTTCCCAGTATTCATAAGCTCTTCTTAAGTGTGGTATAACAATAGTACCGCCTACCAAAGTAGCTATACTTAAAGTTTCCATGACCTCTTCTTTAGAAACACCTTCTTTGTATGAACTTTCTAAATGATATTTTACACAATCATCACATCGTAACACCGTAGAAGCCACAAGACCTAATAACTCTTTGGTTTTCACATCTAAGGCACCAGCGGCAAAAGCATTGGTGTCTAAATTGAATATACGTTTTACTATTTTATTATTATCGGCCAATAACTTATCGTTCATCTTAGAACGATACGCGTTAAATTCTTCAATTTGATTTGACATTTCTATTTGCTTTTTTTTCTTTTTCAGCTTTTCTTCGTTCTTTTCTCAATACCATAGCAGAAATATAGATACTTACTTGATATAAGATCAATACCGGTATGGCCACTATAATTTGGCTGGCAACGTCTGGCGGAGTTATTACGGCAGATAAGATCAAAACGACCACCAATGCTATTTTTCTATATTTTCTCATTATTTCTGGGGTTACCAGGCCAATTTTGGTCAAAAAGAAAATAATGATCGGTAGTTCAAATAAAACACCACAGGCAATTACAGATGCTCTAACGGTAGATATGTAAGACGCAAGGTCAAATTCATTGGTAACCTCTGAACTTACTTGGTAGGTTCCTAAAAAGTTAATGGATAATGGTGATACCACATAGTACCCGAACAATACACCTAGAAAAAATAAGAAAGATGCTATGAAAATAAAGCCTCTAGAATTTCTTCGTTCTTTTTCGTAAAGTCCCGGACTAATGAATTTCCACATTTCATAAAGAACATAGGGAAAGCCAATAATGAAACCGGCCCAGATCGATGTCCAAATATGTGCGGAAAATTGCCCGGACATTAATCTACTTTGTATGGTAAATGGAAGTTTATCGGCACAAAAAGCCGAGTCAAATCCAAAATACGTTGCGATATCACAAAATAATTTGTAGGTGGGGAAATCCATTTTTTTAGGTCCGAAAATAACCGTGTCAAAAATGAAATCTTTCATTAAAAAGGCAACACTTCCAATAATGACAACTGCCAAAACTGATCTTATTAAATGCCATCTTAATTCTTCTAAATGGTCTAGAAATGACATCTCGTTAGGAGAGGTAGTAGCTTTGGAACTCATTATAAAATACCTTCGTTTATTAAATTATGTAAATGTATAACACCAATGTAGGTATCATTATCCATGGCCAACAGTTGTGAGATTCCCTTTTTCTGCATTTGCTCTAATGCTTTTATGGCTAAAGTATTGGCAGATATTGTTTTAGGGTTGGTGGTCATGATATCTTTGGCGGTCAATCCTTTTATATTATCATACTTGTTTAGCATTCGTCTTATGTCGCCATCGGTAACAATACCAACAACTTTTTCTCTATCAAGTACGGCAGTGACCCCTAACATTTTTTTAGAAATTTCAACAATAACCTTTTTGACATCTTCGTCTTGTTGTACGCTTGGCACTTGATTTTTGCTCACAAGGTCAGAAACTCTTAGGTAAAGTCTTTTTCCCAATGACCCGCCAGGGTGATATTTTGCAAAGTCAGAACTGGTAAATCCCTTAATTTCCAATAGAACTATGGCCAAGGCATCTCCCATTACCAATTGTGCGGTAGTGCTTGTTGTAGGAGCCAAACCATTTGGGCAAGCCTCTTTTTCTACATGGGTATTTAAAATATAATCTGCCTGCTTTGCTAAAAAAGAATCGGTATTACCGGTCATTGCAATTAATTTGTTTGTACCTCTTTTTATGAGCGGTACCAACATCTTGATTTCGGGTGTGTTTCCACTGTTAGAAATGCAGATGACTACGTCATTATCCTGTACGGTTCCCAAATCTCCATGAATGGCGTCGCCAGCATGCATAAAAATTGCGGGAGTACCTGTAGAATTCAAGGTAGCTACAATTTTAGTGGCAATGATGGCACTCTTGCCAATACCAGAGATTATAACACGGCCTTTTGCCTGGATAATGCAGTTTACGATACTGGCAAAATCGTCGGTCAAAAGAGATGAAAGTTGTGCTATAGCATCACGCTCAGTTTCAATGGTTTTTTTCGCTAAGCCAATAATGGTGTCCGTTGCAATCAATCTATTATTCAAATTATGGATTGTATTCCTAAAAGAATGTATTATCTTTAAGATGACAAAATTAAACAAACTTAATTTTAAATGCCGATTATCGCATAATAATTTAGAAACGCCAAGCTTGGCAAAAGATTAATTTTGTTCGCTTATAGATTTTTAAAGTAAGTAGTGTCCCCTTAAATGTAAAATGTGACAGACAGTAAAGAATTTGACAATATCGATTTACATTCCTCATTAAAAAAATATTTTGGGTTTTCTCAGTTTAAAGGACTTCAAGAAGAGGTAATTAAAAATGTTTTAAGACAGAATAATACGTTTGTAATTATGCCTACCGGCGGTGGTAAATCGCTTTGCTACCAATTACCTGCGTTAATGCAAGAAGGTACCGCAATTATTGTATCTCCACTTATTGCTTTAATGAAGAATCAAGTAGATGCCATACGTGGTGTATCTTCTGAGAACGGAATAGCACATGTGCTCAACTCATCATTGAACAAAGGTGAAATAAAACAGGTAAAGCAAGATATCACCAACGGCGTTACCAAACTTTTATATGTTGCTCCAGAGTCATTGACAAAAGAAGAGAATGTAGAGTTTTTACGCTCGGTTACTATTTCTTTTGTAGCGGTAGACGAAGCACATTGTATCTCTGAATGGGGGCATGATTTTAGACCTGAGTATAGAAACCTAAAATCTATTGTTGAACGTTTGGGCGATAATATTCCTATTATAGGACTTACCGCAACGGCTACACCTAAAGTGCAGGAAGACATCATAAAGAATTTAGGAATTGGTGGAGCCACTTTGTTCAAGGCATCTTTCAATAGACCCAATTTGTTTTATGAGGTACGTACCAAAACCGAGAATATTGAGGCGGATATCATTCGTTTTGTAAAACAAAATTCAGGTAAATCCGGTATTATATATTGTCTAAGCCGAAAAAAGGTAGAAGAATTGGCTCAGGTTTTACAAGTAAATGGTGTAAGTGCCGTGCCGTATCACGCTGGTTTTGATGCTAAAACTAGATCTAAATACCAAGATATGTTCTTGATGGAAGATGTAGACGTGGTTGTGGCCACTATTGCTTTTGGTATGGGTATAGATAAGCCAGATGTTCGTTTTGTTATTCATCATGATATTCCAAAAAGTATAGAGAGTTATTACCAAGAAACGGGTAGGGCGGGCCGTGATGGTGGCGAAGGTCATTGTTTGGCATATTACTCTTATAAGGATATAGAGAAACTTGAGAAATTTATGTCCGGTAAACCGGTAGCAGAGCAAGAGATAGGAAATGCGCTGTTGCAAGAAGTTGTAGCCTATGCAGAAACCTCTATGTCTAGACGTAAGTTTATGCTTCATTATTTTGGTGAGGAATTCGACGAGGTTAACGGTGAAGGGGCAGATATGGATGACAACACCAGAAACCCAAAAGAAAAAGAAGAGGCTAAGGATGGTGTAGAAAAGCTATTAAAAGTGGTGACCGGAACTAGTGAAAAGTTTAAATCAAAGGAAATTGTAAATACCTTAAGGGGTAAGACCAATGCAATAATATCATCTCACAAAACCAATGAAAAGGAATTTTTTGGTATTGGTTCTGATAAAGATAAGGGGTATTGGATGGCCTTAATACGCCAAACATTGGTTGCGGGACTTTTGAGAAAAGAAATAGAGCAATACGGTGTACTTCATGTAACTGATAGTGGTAAGGAGTTTTTAAAGAAACCTTCTTCTTTCATGATGACCAAAGATCATGTGTACAATGCCGAAAATGATAATGCTATTGTAGGAGCTGCTAAATCTGGCGGAATTGCAGATGAGAAACTTTTAAAACAATTAAAAGATCTTAGAAAAGGTCAAGCAAAGAAATTGGGAGTACCGCCGTTTGTGGTCTTTCAAGATCCTTCTCTAGAAGATATGGCCCTTAAATATCCTATTTCCCATGAAGAGTTGCTTAATGTTCATGGTGTAGGTGAAGGTAAGGCCAAAAAATATGGAAAGCCTTTTATCGCTTTTATTAATACATACGTTTCTGAAAATGAAATTATAAGGCCAGATGATCTTGTGGTAAAGAGTACCGGTGCAAATTCTGCTCTAAAATTGTATGTGATACAGAATGTTGATAGAAAATTGCCTTTATCAGATATTGCATCGGCAAAAGGACTTGAAATACCTGAGTTGATCAAGGAAATGGAGCAGATCGTCTATAGCGGAACAAAGTTGAATTTAAACTATTGGATCGATGAGATTTTAGACGAAGATCAACAAGAAGAAATACATGATTATTTCTTAGAGGCCGATAGTGATAATCTTGAAGAAGCCATGACAGAGTTTGATGGCGAGTATGAGGAAGAAGAACTACGTTTGTATAGATTGAAGTTTATTAGTGAAGTGGCTAATTAATGTAATTGTCGCTTATAAAATTAAAATTCCCTTTGATTTTCTTTATTGAAAAACTAAAGGGAATTTTTTTCAAACCCACTTGAAACGACTTTTAACGGGCGGCAGCCGCGCCGTTGTCTATTTTTCCTCTACGTAATTGTCGTTGTATTTTTCTAATGGCAGATTCAATAGATTTTTCTGGTTCTATAATATTGTATTCGCCCCAAAAGTCTGGATCGGCAAAACCTAGTGCTTCGTCACTTAATATGATAGAAGATTTCATTCTATCCTTTGACCTGGGTATGGCGTTGGTCAAGTTTTGTTCCCAATCCGTCACGGCCATTTCACAACTCATACTATACACTGAATTGAATAGTCTTTTATCCCAGTTGACTTTAAATTCAAGAAGAACATTGCTGTAACCATAATACCATTTTCCGTTCTTTTCCCTGTAATCTACGCGGTAAGATACTTCTGTTGGCCAGACCTCTGCATTTTTTGGTTTCTTACGAACAAACATTTGAGAAGCAAGGCGCTTATCGGTAATGTTCAAAGAGTAAATGGCACTGGTTAGAATTTTATTTTCGGCATCTATATATAATTTCCCTTCATATAACGGATCAATAATTTCTGGCTTTTGCTTAAAGTCTATTACATAAATAAGTTGGTCGTTTACTCGCGTAGAAGTATCAAAAGAGAAATCATAATAGTTTAATGTTTCTGGGGTAAATATATATTTAGGGTATTTGACCATGTCCACGAACAAAGTATTGAACGGTCCACCTTGTAATTTTAAGGCAACGGTATCAAGTTTTGAATAATCAGTGCTTTTACGAGCCTTGTATAATTCAAGGGCATCTGTTCTATTAGAGGAGTATGGTGTTTTGTAAACGTTTACAACAGCTTCTGAAAGACTTACATTTGTTCTTCTTTTTTTTATGGTTTCCCTATAGAATGCTGTCATCACCGTATTTTCATCTAAGTAATTGCTCCCTTTTTTGTCTAAGGTCTCTTTTACTAAGGCTTCGGCATCGTTAGGGGCATCTATTTGTGCTTCGGATAATGCCATAACAAACTCTTCCATAAAGATTTTGTTCTTCTCCGGTTGTAGATCGGCTATATTCAATTGCTTGGTCTTGTAACCTAAGAAGGCAATAGTTAAGCTGTTTCCTTTAAATTCATTGGGTACTTTTAAAGAAAATTGACCCTCTGAATTTGTAATGGTGGTGACATTGGTATTGTCAACCGTTAGCGTGGCAAATACCAACGCTTTCTTGCTGTCAGCGTCTAAGACTTCTCCTGTATACTCAGTGAAATTAGTGTTTTGGGCCGCCATTGATTCGGTTCCTAATCCCAAGCAGCATAAAAGAATTAAAACATAGTAAACGCTAAGAGGCTTTTTAATATTGAAGTTGTAAGTTGACATGGTGCAAATTTTTTACTTAAAATAATGATTTTTAGTGAATTAAGCTAATTATTTAACCATTATTCATTTTGTTGATGTGGAATTTTTGGAGTTATGGGAACAGACTTTATTTTTTTCCATCAAACGTTTTTGAAGAAGTGCTTACCAATCTATTGATCTCTTTTAATTCCTCTTCGGTTAAATCTCTCCACTTTCCAACGGGTACATCTAGTTGAACATTCATGATCCTAATACGTTTCAGCTTTTTTACCCGATAATCCAAATATTCGCACATACGCCTAATTTGTCTATTAAGACCTTGGGTCAATATGATCCTGAATTGATAAGTGCTAACTTCATACACCTCACACTCTCTGGTTACTTGGTCAAGAATAGGAATGCCTTTTCGCATTCTGTTCAGAAAATCGATCGTTATCGGTTTGTCTACCGTTACCAAATACTCTTTTTCGTGATTGTTACGGGCACGTAAAATCTTATTTACAATGTCGCCGTCATCGGTTAGAAAAATAAGTCCTTCACTGGGTTTGTCCAATCTACCTATTGGGAATATACGCTTAGGGTAATTTATAAAATCAATTATGTTGTCCTTTTCTACACCGGTGTCGGTAGTGCAAACAATACCTACAGGTTTGTTGAATGCTAAATAGGTTGACTTGCCTTTGGGTTCCTTGATCAGTTCCCCATCTACTTTTACGATATCTCCAACAGAAATTTTGGTTCCCATTTCCGGTACTTGACCGTTAATGGTCACCCTACCTTGTTCTATAAGTTTATCTGCAGCCCTTCGTGAACAAAAACCCGCTTCACTTAAGTATTTGTTAATTCTGGTTTTACCGGCATTATCTTGCATAATCAACTTCTTGTTTCTATTATTTTTTTCTCTGTAGTTCTTGTTGATATATTTCGCGCCCTAATTGCGCTAAAAATGGAATGCCTATTTCATCATACTCATATACATCATCATTGAATATACCATCTTTATTGACCAATATAGTGGCTGTCAATAGAAAATCTATATTATTTTTTGAGTCCTTAATGTAAGCGCAATCGGTTAATGTTCCATAGGCAAACCCAACTTTGTTATATATTTTGATATGTTCTGGTATATCATCTTTAGAGTCGCCAAAAAGAAAAAACTTACAGTAGCTATCGTAATATTCTTTTTTGTCATAACCCATTTCTTTTGGTACTGTGTGCATAGCATTTAACAGGTGATTGCGCTGCTCTTTGTTTAAACGAAATTGTTCATTTAAATTAAAATTCTCTGGAAAAATAATTCGCTTTAATAGGTTATGCTGAGCAGATAAAGGATAATAGTTTTTTTGCTTAAAGCTAAATGGCTCGTTAATATATTCATCATTTTCATAATATCCTCTTCCCTTTTCTATTTCAAACAATGCTAAAGGTTTTGGCGTTTTGTTTAAAATGGGTTGTGTTATACCGGTGGTAGAATCATTAAGGTAAATAATGATGGGTTTTGTTCTTAAATCTTCTGAATGAAAACCAAGTCTATGTGAGAGCCTAACAGGAGCTATGTCTTTATTTTTTAAACTTTGGTTGATGGTTTCAAAACCTAAAAATTCTATTAACCTATTATTGGCTAAATTATCACTGACGGCAAATATCTCATTGACATCATCTGCAACGGTACTTTCAATAGTGTCACCTTCTATGTAATATTTGGTGTGTATGGTAAGGGTGTCGGTCTGGTTTATTTTTTCCATTGCCAAAACTGCGGTTGGAAATTTTACCGTACTGGCCGGATAAAAGTATACACTGTCACTTACCTGAAAATCATAGTCCGTAAATAGCACACTGTCATTTCTTCTATCAATTTGGGTGTACCTAATTTGAACCTGATATTTCTTAATACTGTCCATCACCCTTTTAATACTAATGTCTTTTGAACCTAAGGCCGTCTCAAGAAAATTTGGATTTTGTTGCTCGGTGGTGCAAGAAACTAGTATGAAGCAGCAAATGAAAAGTAAACAATGTTTCATGTAATAATTGTCAGGTTAAGGTGTGTAGACTTCACCTCTGTGCGGTTTTAATAAATCTCTTACCTTGATCATTTCGTTTTCTTCAACGACCATGAAGGCTATGCTGTACATGTCATTGATTTCTTTAAAACCGGTAATGTTAAGTGCGGTCTTTTCTAGTGCTATAAATTCATTGAGGTGCTTAACATGGTGCTCTGCGGTCTTAAGTGCCGTAGGACCTCTGAAATCCCAAATTAGTTTTATTTGTCGGTTCAAAAATGTCTTGTATTGGTTTATAAAATAAGTAAGCAAATTTACCGAAAAAACCTTAGCCCGTTTACTATTTAAAGGTGGATTGCAATTTTTAAAATAGCTGTGCTAATTGATTATTAGGTATTTGTTTATATTGTAACTCCCAAAAAAAGGTGTTAAGTAAATCATTAAGCACTTGCACACGATTTGGTAATTGCTATTTTTGCTCGATGTTTTCTAAGAAATCTAAATTATTGTTCAGCAGGTTTTGCCTTTTACTTGGTATAGGTCTTATTGCTATTGTCTATACCTCATGTGAAGGTATGTTTAAAAAAGAGGAAGAAAGAAAGGCTATTGCTAGAGTAGGCGAGTCCTTTTTATATAAAGAAGACCTTGCTCCACTGATTACGGAAAATATGTCAAAGGCAGATAGCGCATCATTCGCTACAAATTATATTAATAACTGGGCGTCTAAACAATTACTGCTGTCCAAGGCCAAAATAAATTTATCCGAAGAAAAACTTGCGGAATACAATGCTCTGGTAGATGACTATAGAACCGAGCTCTATACTAGTGTGTATAAAGAAGCTTTGGTAGCCCAAGCAACGGATTCGCTAATAACATCGGAACAACTTCAAGCTTTTTACGAGCGCGCCAAAGAGAATTTTAAACTAAAGGAACCTATTGCCAGAATTAGATTTGTAGCCTTGCCCAAAGGATTTTTGGATAAAGATGAAGTTGGTAAGCGTTTAAAAAGATTTAAAGAAGATGACCTACGTTATTTAGATTCTATTGGGGTTCAGTTTAATAAACTGAATTTTAACGATTCAATTTGGGTTAGAAATACAAGAATATTCGAAGAAATACCTCCAATTACCGCAGAGAATGCCAATAGGTACTTAAAAAATTCACAATTTTTTGAATTAGAGGATTCAATCGGGGTATATTTGGGAAAAATAGTAGAGACAAAGGATATTAATGAAATTGCTCCGTTGTCATTTATTAAGCCTACCATAGAACAAGTTTTATTAAGCCGTAGAAAGATGGACTACCTACGCAAACTAGAAACTGAATTATTAGATGAAGCAATCAAGGATAATGAATTTGAAGTTTTCGAAAACAAAAAATAGTATTTACATAGGGGCATTGCTGCTTTCCGGTTTTGCTATCGCGCAAGATTCAATACCAAATGCAGAGGCAGATCAAGCCCAAGCAATGGAAGCTGCTGCGGAAGCCGTTACAGTAAAAAAAGATTCGTCAAACAATTTTAAGAGAATTAAATTAGATGGTATTGCCGCTGTTGTGGGTGACTATGTAATATTGGATTCTGATATTGAAAAAACGCTGATCGATCTTAAAAGTCAAGGTGCTTCCACTGAAGATATTACCCACTGCGGACTTTTAGGTAAGTTAATGGAAGATAGGTTGTATGCCAACCAAGCCGTTCAAGATAGTATTCTGGTCTCTGATGATGAAGTAAATGCTACTGGCGACCGCCAATTACAATCGTTGGTGCAGCAGATCGGATCTATGGACAAGGTATTAAAATACTACAAGAAAACGGACGAGGCTAGTTTTAGGGAAGAGCTTTATAAGATCAATAAGTTGCGTATGTTATCTGAGCGTATGCAGCAAGATATCATTAAGGAAATTGAAATTACACCGGAAGAAGTTCGTCAATTCTTTAATAAAATTCCTGAAGATGAACGACCTGTATTTGGCGCTGAGTTAGAAATTGCACAAATTACCAAAGAGCCAGAGCCTTCTGAGGAAGAGAAGCAAAAGGTGATTGATAAGCTAAACCAGATTAAGGCAGATGTGGAGGATAATGATGCTAGCTTTAGTGTAAAAGCTATTCTATATTCTCAAGATCCAGGGTCTAAATCAAAAGGTGGTTTCTACAGTATTACAAAAGATACCGGTTTTGACAAGAAGTTTAAGGATGTGGCCTTTAGTTTAAAAGAAGGTGAAGTTTCTGAGCCTTTTGAAACGGTTTTTGGCTATCATATTATTTACATAGAAAAAATTAGAGGTCAAGAATTGGATTTGAGACATATATTGATCCAGCCAGAAATATCTCAAAATGTGTTGGATGAAGCTAAGGCTGAATTAGACACTATTCGTAAAAAGATTATGGATGGGGAATTTACATTTGCTGAAGCTGCATTGAATTTTTCTGACGAAAAGGAAACAAAATTTGATGGCGGACTTTTACGTAATCCTATAAATTTCGATTCTAAGTTTGAGCTTACAAAAATGGATCCTACCTTGTACAATCAGGTTCAAAATTTAAAGGATAATGAAATAACGTATCCGGTATTGGAAGAAGATCCAAGAGGAGGTGCACCTAAATATAAAATCTTAAAGATTACCAATAGGTTTGATGAGCACGTAGCGGATTTCTCAAAGGATTATACAAAGATTCAAGAGCTGGCACTTACCGAGAAAAAGTACAATGCCATTAAAAAATGGATGGACGAGCATATTAAAGATACCTACATCAGCGTTAATGACGAGAACAAAGATTGTGATTTCGCTAATAATTGGGTAAAAAAGTAATATATGTCAGACGTTGCAGCAATTGAACGCCTAGTAGTAAAACATGCTGAGCTTAAAAAAGAAATAGCCAAGGTCATTATTGGTCAAGATGAGGTTATTGAACAAATTCTGCTTTCAATTTACACAGGAGGGCATTCATTGCTGATAGGAGTGCCAGGGCTGGCCAAAACTTTAATGGTGAATACCATTGCCCAAGCATTAGGACTAGACTTTAAAAGAATACAATTTACGCCAGATTTAATGCCAAGTGACATTCTTGGTAGTGAGGTTCTAGATCAGAACAGAAGTTTTAAATTTCTTAAAGGCCCTATTTTTTCCAATATTATTTTGGCGGATGAAATCAACAGAACTCCACCAAAGACCCAAGCAGCACTTTTAGAGGCAATGCAAGAGAGAGCTGTGACCATTGCCGGTCATCAGCATAAATTGGAACTGCCATATTTTGTTTTAGCTACGCAAAACCCAATTGAACAAGAAGGTACCTACCCTTTGCCGGAAGCACAGTTAGACCGTTTTATGTTCGCGATAGAATTAAAATACCCTTCTATAGCAGAGGAAATTAAAGTGGTGAAAAATACTACTTCGAACACTAAGCAGGTGATCAATGCGCTTTTTAACGCTAAAGATATCATTGCTATTCAAGAATTGGTGCGCAGAATTCCTGTTGCGGATAATGTAGTGGAATATGCTGTAAAGTTGGTAAATAGTACAAGGCCTAATCTGGAAACAGCATCAGAATATGTAAAACAATATTTAGATTGGGGTGCAGGGCCAAGAGCCTCTCAAAACCTTATTCTTGGAGCTAAGGCCAATGCGGCCATTCATGGTAAATTCTCACCAGATATAGAAGATGTGCATGCCGTTGTTAAAGGAATTTTACGCCATCGTATCATTAAAAATTATAAAGCAGAGGCAGAAGGTATCACTGAAGAGGATATTATTGATAAGCTGCTTTAAAAAAAATCCACCTTTTTCTGCACTTTTTCAAGGATATGAACATTTTTGATATGAAAAATGTTTGATATCTATCTACTTTTTAAAGGATTTGAGAAAAAGTAGGCAATCATACTTATTTAGTTTTAAATGCGTTCTTTATTACGTAATTTTACGAAATTGCGTTAACTTAAATGAACTAGCAGATGACATTTGATTTTGATACCATTAGAAGACCAAGTAATATTCTAATCGAATAAAACATTCAACAATCAATTAATCTGTCCATTTGTAGTAATAGTGTTCTTATTTTCCACAAATCTTCAGAGAAAATTATGAAGTCGCTATTTCACTATTATATCCAATTAAATATACAAATCACTTATTAATGAGCATTTATAAAGATTACCTTAAGGAGATTGAAGAACGTAAAAGTCAAGGTCTTCATCCAAAGCCGATAGATGGCGCTGATTTACTTAGCAAGATTATTGAACAAATTAAAGATGTAGATAATGAGTATAGAGAAGATTCTCTAAATTTCTTTATTTATAATGTGTTACCTGGTACTACTAGTGCTGCAGGTGTAAAGGCAGAATTTCTTAAAGAGATTGTCGTTGGTGAGTCTGTCGTGAAGGAAATTACGCCGGCTTTTGCATTGGAGCAGTTGTCGCATATGAAAGGCGGTCCGTCTATTAAGGTATTGTTAGATGTTGCTTTAGGTGATAACAAAGAATTGGCGTTGCAAGCCGCAAAAGTTTTAAAGACACAGGTGTTTTTATATGAGGCGGATACTGATCGTCTAGAAGAAGCACTTAAAAACGGAAGTGAAATAGCTAAAGATATTATTGAAAGCTATGCACAAGCCGAGTTTTTTACGAAACTACCGGAGATTGAAGAAGAAATAGAGGTGGTGACCTACATTGCCGGTGTTGGTGATATTTCAACCGATTTGCTTTCTCCAGGGGGTGATGCACATTCAAGATCTGATCGAGAATTGCATGGTCAATGTATTTTTGAGCATAACAAAGAAATGCAAAAAGAGGTGCTTGAACTAAAAGAAAAGCACCCTGACAAACGTGTAATGCTTATTGCTGAAAAAGGAACAATGGGTGTTGGTTCTTCAAGAATGTCCGGTGTAAACAATGTTGCATTGTGGACTGGTATTTCCTCAAGCCCATATGTACCATTTATCAATATTGCCCCGGTAATTGCGGGAACTAATGGTATTGCTCCAATTTTCTTAACAACCGTTGGTGTAACCGGAGGTATAGGATTGGATCTTAAAAACTGGGTACAGCAAAAAGATGAAAATGGTAACACTATTGTTGATGAAGACGGTGAACCAATTTTAAAACAGATGTATTCTGTTGCCACGGGTACTGTCTTGACCATAAATACAAAAGAGAAAAAATTGTATCATGGTAAAGTTGAGTTGAAGGATATTTCTGCAGCATTTACACCACAGAAGATGGAGTTCATGAAAGCAGGTGGTTCTTATGCTGTAGTTTTTGGAAAGAAACTACAAACTTTTGCCTGTAAGGTATTGGGTATAGATGTACCTCAAGTATATGCACCTTCAAAAGAGGTTTCTATTGAAGGACAAGGATTGACCGCGGTAGAGAAAATATTCAATAAGAATGCAGTGGGTACTTCTGGAGCTACTTTGCATGCGGGATCATATGTTCGTGCAGAAGTAAATATCGTAGGTTCTCAAGATACCACTGGTTTAATGACATCGCAAGAATTGGAAATGATGGCTGCCACCGTAATTTCTCCAATTGTTGATGGTGCATATCAATCAGGTTGCCATACGGCATCTGTTTGGGATGATAAATCAAAAGCCAACATTCCTAGGCTTATGAAGTTTATGAACGACTTTGGCTTAATTACAGGTCGTGATCCAAAAGGGGTGTATTTTCCAATGACGGATGTAATTCATAAAGTATTAAATGATATCACCGTGGGTGATTGGGATATTATTATTGGTGGAGATTCTCACACCCGTATGTCTAAAGGTGTAGCTTTTGGTGCTGATTCTGGTACCGTTGCTTTGGCATTGGCTACTGGTGAGGCTTCCATGCCTATTCCTGAGTCGGTAAAAGTTACCTTTAAAGGGCAAATGAAGTCTTACATGGATTTTCGTGATGTAGTTCATGCGACACAACAACAAATGTTAAAGCAGTTTGGTGGTGAAAACGTATTTCAAGGTCGTGTAATCGAGGTTCATATTGGTACTTTAACAGCTGATCAAGCATTTACCTTTACTGATTGGACAGCAGAGATGAAGGCTAAGGCATCTATCTGTATCTCTGAAGATGAGACATTGATAGAATCTCTTGAAATTGCCAAAGGCCGTATTCAGATTATGATTGATAAAGGCATGGATAATGCTAAGCAAGTTTTAAAAGGACTTGTAGAAAAAGCGGAAACCAGAATTACTGAGCTTAAAACCGGTATTAGACCATCATTACGACCAGATGCCAATGCTAAGTATCATGCAGAAGTTATTATCGATTTAGATGAGATAGCTGAACCAATGATTGCTGATCCAGATGTAAATAACGAAGATGTTTCCAAGCGTTATACGCATGATACTATTAGACCTTTATCTTACTATGGTGGAACCAAAAAGGTGGACCTAGGTTTTGTAGGGTCTTGTATGGTGCATAAGGGCGATATGAAAATTTTGGCTCAAATGTTGAAAAATATTGAGGCACAACAAGGCAAAGTAACCTTCCAGGCGCCATTAGTTGTAGCACCACCAACATATAATATTGTAGACGAGTTAAAAGAAGAAGGTGATTGGGAAGTACTTCAAAAGTATTCAGGATTTGAATTTGATGATAGTGCGCCTAAAGGTTTGGCACGTACTAAGTATGAAAACATGCTTTATCTAGAAAGACCAGGCTGTAACCTTTGTATGGGTAACCAAGAAAAAGCAGAGCCAGGAGACACGGTTATGGCTACATCAACTCGTTTGTTCCAAGGAAGGGTCGTAAAAGATTCTGGTGAGAAAAAAGGAGAATCTTTATTGTCTTCTACCCCTGTAGTGGTGCTATCTACCATTTTAGGAAGAACGCCAACCATGGCAGAATATGAAGCAGCAGTAGACGGTATTGTATTAACGAAGTTTAAGCCATCAACAAAACAGTTGGTGAGATAATACATTGTATATAGCACAATGGAAAGCCTGGGCATGTTTGCTCGGGCTTTTTTTCTTCCATTTTTTATAATCATTCTTAATTTCATATGCGCTCTTAAATTCAACGTACATTTCGTATCTTGTACGGATAAGATAGATTAACAATTTTATAAATAAATTTTATGGCTTTTGACATAGATATGATTAAGAAGGTTTATGCTTCCATGGCGGAACGTGTAGACAAAGCAAGAGAGGTAGTGGGAAAACCACTTACTCTTTCAGAAAAGATTTTGTATTCTCATTTATGGGATGGTAGCCCTACTGAAGCATTTACCAGAGGAAAGGACTATGTAGATTTTGCTCCTGATCGTATTGCTTGTCAAGATGCTACGGCACAAATGGCGTTATTGCAATTTATGCAAGCTGGGAAGCCAAAAGTTGCAGTGCCTACTACAGTGCACTGTGATCACTTGATCCAGGCTAAAAGTGGGGCAACTGCAGATTTAAAATCTGCCAATTCCACAAGTGCCGAAGTTTTTGACTTTCTTGAGTCTGTTTCAAATAAATATGGAATAGGTTTCTGGAAACCGGGTGCAGGTATTATTCACCAAGTGGTTTTGGAAAATTATGCTTTCCCTGGTGGTATGATGATCGGTACCGATTCTCACACCGTGAACGCAGGTGGTTTAGGTATGGTCGCTATTGGTGTAGGTGGAGCAGATGCTGTTGACGTTATGGCGGGTATGGCTTGGGAACTTAAATTCCCAAAATTGATCGGTGTAAAATTGACCGGTAATATTTCTGGTTGGACCGCTCCTAAAGATGTTATTTTAAAAGTTGCCGAAATACTAACCGTAAAAGGTGGTACCGGAGCTATAGTTGAATATTTTGGTGAAGGAGCCAAAAATCTTTCCTGTACCGGTAAAGGTACCATTTGTAATATGGGGGCTGAAATAGGTGCTACCACGTCTACTTTTGGCTATGATGAGTCTATGGAGCGCTATTTAAGGGCTACGGATAGAGCTGATATTGCAGATGCCGCTAATAAGGTAAAAGAACATTTAACTGCAGATGCTGAGGTGTATGCAAATCCAGAACAATATTTTGATGAGGTAATCGAAATTAACCTTTCTGAATTGACTCCGTTATTGAATGGACCATTTACACCTGATCTTTCTACAAAAGTGGGTAGTGATATGACAGAAAAGGCTACATCTAATGAATGGCCGTTGGCTGTGGAGTGGGGGCTTATTGGTTCTTGTACCAACTCCTCTTATGAAGATTTGTCCAGAGCTTCTTCAATTGCGCAACAAGCTATTGACAAAGGATTAAAAATGAAAGCGGAATTAGGGATCAATCCTGGTTCTGAGCAAGTAAGATATACGGCAGATAGAGATGGTATTCTTGGAATTTTCGAGAAATTGGATGCTAAAATTTTCACGAACGCTTGTGGACCATGTATTGGACAGTGGGCGCGTTATAGCGATCCTAAAAATGCACCAAAGAACAGTATTGTACACTCATTTAATAGAAACTTTGCCAAAAGAGCGGATGGTAACCCTAACACGCATGCCTTTGTTGCATCGCCTGAGGTAACTGCTGCAATAGCTATTTCCGGTAGGTTGGATTTTAATCCAATGACCGATAAGTTGATCAACGAAAAAGGTGAAGAGGTGATGTTCGATGAGCCAACTGGTTGGGAACTTCCTCCAAAAGGTTTTGAGGTAGAGGACGCTGGTTATCTGGCTCCAAAAGAAGATGGATCTAGTGTTACCGTAAAAGTCGCTTCAGATTCAGAAAGATTGCAATTATTGGAACCGTTTACTCCTATTAAGGATGAAAGCTTAATGGGTGCAAAATTGTTGATCAAAGCTTTTGGGAAATGTACTACAGACCATATATCTATGGCAGGACCGTGGTTGCGTTTCCGTGGTCATTTAGATAATATCTCTAACAACTGTTTAATTGGTGCCGTTAACGCGTTTGGAAAGAAAACCAATATGGTCAAAAATCAATTGACCGGTGAGTATGGAGGTGTTCCAGATACGGCACGAGCATACAAAGCGGCAGGTGTAAGAAGTATTGTAGTTGGTGATCATAATTATGGAGAAGGATCTTCACGTGAACACGCTGCTATGGAGCCTCGCCATTTAGGTGTAGCTGCGGTAATCGTGAAATCATTTGCACGTATTCATGAAACAAACCTTAAAAAACAAGGTATGCTAGGCTTAACATTTGCAAATGAAAATGATTACGACCTAATTCAAGAAGACGATACTTTCAATTTTATTGATATTGCGGATTTTGCGCCAGATAAGCCTTTAACAGTGGAAATAGTGCATGCTGATGGTAGTAAAGATGTAATTAAAGTAAACCATACGTATAATGACGCACAGATTGGTTGGTATAGAGAAGGTTCAGCTTTAAATGTGATTAAGAGAGAAAACGCCTCTTAATACAACCTTTTAAAATTTATAAGGAAAACTCCTGATATTATTCAGGAGTTTTTTAGTTTTGACCCCTAGCTTACTTTTATGAAGAGACAAACGGTTTTTACCTTATTGATCATTGCATTCGTGCTTTCTTTTTTTGTGACACCCTTGGGTGATTATAGCAAAATTATGCTCAACAGGTTTTTTGCCACTTCACCAACCATAATTAAACCAGAAAAAAGAGGTAAGATTACTGACTATGACTGGAAGCTTAAAGATGAAAATTGGAAGTTTTTTAATTTTGATGAGGCAAAAGGAAAAGTAGTATTTATTACATTCTGGACATCGTGGCACATGCCTTCTCAAGCACAATTAAAAGATGTGCAATACTTGTATGATACGTATGGCGATAAGATGAAATTCTACGTGATTACGAATGAGGAAAGAGCCCCTGTAGATTTATTTATGGAAGAACAAGGTTATACATTTCCGGTAACCTACCAAATTATTGGTGAGCCTAGTCCTATAGGCTTATTAAAGCCACCCGGGTCATATCTAATTGATAAAAATGGAGCTATCGTTATACATCAAAATGCAATTGCAGATTGGGATAATGATAAGATAGATAAGTTATTAAATAAGTTAATTGAGGAATAACCAATTACTTTTTAAAGTACTTAAAGGGAACAAATAGCATTCCAAAACATTCACCATCACCTTTGCCTAAGTGTTTATGATGCATTTTATGTGCTCTTCTAACACCTCTACTGTACCAGTTATTGGCATTTCTAAACAACTTAAAACGTTGATGTATAAAAATGTCATGCACTAAAAAGTAAGCAATACCATAGGCCAGAATTCCAAACCCCAATGGGTAGCCATACCAAAAACCTGTAGTGCCTGAATAAAACAATGACATACTTACAATGGCATAGAAAATAAAGAACAGGTCATTTCTCTCGAACCAAGAGTCATGATCTTTTTTATGATGATCTTTATGTAAACTCCAAAGAAATCCGTGCATTACATATTTGTGGGTAAACCACGCCATGAATTCCATAAATAGAAAAGTGCCTAAAAAAATCAATATCCAAATAACAATATCCATTACACTAAGTTCATTTTAAATTTAACGTATGAACGGGCCAATAGTCCAAATTTCTGGTAATTAGGCACCCTAATACGTGCATTCTTTATTTCTAGAGAGGGAGTGCCCTGTAGTTTTTTGAGTAGCTTAAAATAATATTTGTAAGCGGTATAAACACCAAATTTTGCTTCAGCTGGCAGCCCTACAATACCTTGGTATCCTAATTTAAAGTCTTCTTTTATTTCTTCAACAATGCGTTTTTTAGAGGCTTCGTCCAATTCCTTCAAATTGGTATTAGGAAAATAGGATCTATTCAATTCTTCGAAGTCGGCTTTTACATCCCTTAAGAAATTCACTTTTTGAAAAGCTGAACCTAGAGCCATGGCAGATTCTTTTAACTTGTTATAAGCTTCTACATCACCTTTAACAAAAACTTGCAGGCACATGAGACCTACAACATCTGCCGACCCATAAATATATTCTTTGTATTCAGCATCTGTTCGGTATACATTCTTAAAAAGATCCATACGCATACTTTTCATGAAAGAATCTACAAGGTGTTTGGGAATATTGTATGTATGGTACGTATGTTGAAATGAGTTTAAAATTGGGTTAAGACTAATTCTGTCTTGTAAAGACGCCTCCAGTTCTTGCTCAAATTTATTAAACAGGACTTCTTTATCATAGTCATGAAAAGTGTCTACTATTTCATCTGCAAAACGTACAAAGCCATATATATTATAGATATGACTGCGTATAGAAGGGTGTAGCATCTTTGTGGCGAGAGCAAAAGAGGTACTATATCGTTTGGTTACGATTTTACTACATTGGTACGAAACTTGGTCAAAAGTATCTTTCATAAATTACTAAATATCCTTTATAATTAATTCTGACACTAGTTTACCGGAGATTAAGGCTGGGGGTACTCCTGGTCCAGGTACAGTCAGTTGCCCTGTAAAATATAAATCACCTACTTTTTTACTTCTAAGATTAGGTCTTAAAAATGCCGTTTGGGTCAAGGTATTTGCCATGCCGTAGGCATTACCTTTATAAGAATTGTACCGATCAATAAAATCATTGACACAGAAAGTTTCCTTGAATATAATATTATTTCTAATGTCTTGGCCTGTTCTTTTTTCAAAACGATCCATAATTAAATCAAAATACTGATTTCTTAAAGCCTCGGTATCTTCTAGGTCAGTGGCAATGGGCACTAGAAAAAAACCTGTTTCACAACCCTTTGGGGCCATGCTACCATCTGTTACTGATGGGAAATTTGCATAGAACAAAGGATTTGTAGGCCATTGTGGTTTGTCATATATTTCTTTGGCATGTAGTTCAAAATCGGTATCAAAAAACAGATTGTGATGTTCTACATTTTTCAATTTTGTATTGAACCCTATATAAAATAGTAAAGAAGATGGTGCGAAAACCTTTTTCTCCCAGTACGTCTTACTATACTGCTGATATTTGTCTTCTAGCAAACTTTCAGAGTGTTGATAATCTGCACCGCTCAGTACTTTGTCTGCGTGATGAACTTTGCCCTTACAAATAATACCGGTGGCCTTGCCATTAGTTACTTGTATTTGTTCTACCGTTGCATTGGTGTGTATAACGACTCCTAATTCTTCTGCCAAATTTTTCATTGCTTTTATAACTTCGTACATACCACCTTTTGGATGCCAAGTACCTAAGCCAAAATCAGCAAAATTCATAAAATTGTAGAAAGAAGGCGTATTGCTTGGCTTTGCACCAAGAAACAAAACAGGAAATTCTAAAGTAGAAACCAATTTCGGATTTTTAAAAGACTTACGAACTTGTGAGCTAATGGTTTTAAAAAATTGATCAATTTTTAGAATAGTTTCTTTCGTAACCAATTCTAAAGGTGAAAGACCTGGTCTTAGAACTACTTTGTTAATGGCAATGTCGTAATTTTCCTGTGCTTTATCAATGAATTTTTTTAGTGCTCTTGAGCTTCCCGGCTCTATTCGTTCAAATTCATCACAAATTTTGGACATAGAATCACCAATGGTAATTATATCGTCACTGAAGAAAATTTTATAGGCAGGACTAAGTTTGTCCAGTTGATAATAATCCGAGGTTTGTTTATTGAAATCGGCAAAAAATTTATCAAAAATATCGGGCATCCAATACCAACTTGGACCCATATCAAAAGTAAATCCATCTTTTACAAACTGTGAAGCCCTACCGCCAACAGATTCATTTTTTTCAAAAATGGAAACATTCCATCCATTTTTTGCTAAATAGCAAGCTGCAGATAAAGATGAAAATCCCGAACCTATTATTACACAACTTTTCTTCATTATTCTACAGATTATAAATTACTGACCAAGCTATCTATAGAGGTAAAAGTTCTACAGTAATTTGGCTTAACGGCGTCGTCAATAAAATTGATCTGTCTGCCCAAAATCCAGAAATTTGGATTTTGATAGTCTGCAACCAACTTGCTGAATTCTTCCAAATATTTATTTACACGATCCTTTTCTGGGAAAATGGTAAAGTATGAGACAAAATAAATGTCATCAAAATACTTAAGTACATCTTCTAAATTTTCTAAAGGTATTGTTGGACCTAAGTAAATACACTTATAACCTTTCAATATAATTTCATAGTTAATATAGAGCAATCCAATATCATGAATTTCGTTTTCTGGTAAGAAAGCTACAAAAACCTTATCTGTCTTTGATGGTTCCAAGTGTTGTAATTTTTCAATATTCAGCAGTATCTTTTGTTTGATAAGACTGCTCATAAAATGCTCATGAGCAGGACTGATCGTATCTGTCTGCCATAAAAGACCAAGTTCGTTCAACAGGGGTACAAAGGTTTCCTTGAATATTTCCCTAAAGGAATTTTCACTTAGAAGGGCATTATAAGTATTGAAAAACATGGTTTGGTCAAAATTGACCATGGCTAATTTAAATGCGTTTATCGCTTGGCTTTTGTGACTATGTTTTGCTACAATTTCACGAACAACATATGGTATTTCTTTATCTGAAATTTTAGCAATTTTAGATATTTTGTGACCATTGTTGTAAAGTAACGTCACATTGAGCAATTTCTGTAAGCTAGCTAGACTATACGTTCTAATATTAGTATCTGTTCGTTCAGGAGATAAAAGATTATATCTTTTTTCCCAAATTCTAATGGTGTGTGCCTTAATACCAGAGAGGTTCTCCAAGTCTCTAATACTAAATTGTTTTTTTACATTGTTCATGTTTTTTGAAAAAGGATTAAACAAATCTACAATTTATTAAAACGCCTAGCAGTACCAAAAAGTTAAAATTATCAAAATAAAAAAAGGTTAGACCTTGGTCTAACCTTTTGTGCCCACGACTAGATTCGAACTAGCACGTCCTTGCGAACACTACCCCCTCAAGGTAGCGTGTCTACCAATTTCACCACGTGGGCAAATGTGAAGTTTGTTGGATGGCAAATATAGAAACCTATAGTTCAAATTAAAATATATTAACCATAATTAATATGCTAATAGTTTTAAAATGAAAGAGACTGTTGGTAATGGGTTGGGGTAACACCTTTAATTTTTTTGAATTTTTTATTAAAGTTAGATATGGAATTGAAGCCAGAAAGGTCTGCTACCTCATTAATGTTCAATTCTTTGTTTGAACTTAGCAGTTGACAAGCATGTGCTACACGTAACTCGATCAGGTATTGAAAAAATGTTTTGTTGGTACGTTGTTTAAAAAAGCGGCAAAATGCATTTGGTGTCATATAGGCCATTTTAGCAATTTGCTCTAACGAAATAGGCTGATGGAAGTTCTTCAACACAAAATCGAACACAATCTGTAAACGTTCACCTTCATTACTACTTAATGACTTGGAATAAACAAACCGACTCAATGTTTGCGTATTTGCTCGCCCTAGTTCATCTAATAATTCTAAAAATAAAATAAAGCGCTTAAGTTTATTTTGAGAGCTCAATTTTACAAGTTGCTGAGCAATTTTCTTTTGGTTTGTTTCTACTTTAAATCCTGCAGTGGCATTACTAAAAAAGGTTTTAAACTCATTAAAATAGGGGAGTTTAAAAAAATCTGCACCAAAAGACCGGGAAGTAAAGAACACGGTAATCATATGCGCGTCTTGTTCATTGAGAACACTTTTAAATACGTGAGGTAAGTTACCGCCTATTACGAAAATATCTCCTTTTGAAAATTGATGGACACTATCGCCTACCAATAACTTACCACTACCATTTATAATATGACTTATTTGAATTTCTTCATGTTGATGAAGTCTATTATAGAAAATAGGCTCTTTATCGACCTGAACGATTAAATGTTCATTTATAGGTTTTGGTATTTTAAAAGGATACACTTTCATGTGCATCTAAGTTAACATTATATATTTTATATGGAATAATTACATGGTAATATAGTATCAGGTTTAGGTAATATGAATACACTTGATTGGTAAAGCCCATCTTATTTTTGGGTATCATCAAAAGAATATAAAATGAGTATATCATGGACAGGCGTTATGCCGGCAGTAACAACAAAATTTACCGATAAGGATGAATTGGATCTAGACATGTTTTCGGTCAATATAAAAGCCCAGTTAGAGGCAGGAGTGAGTGGAATAATACTTGGAGGTACTTTGGGAGAAGCAAGCACACTTACATATGATGAAAAAAAGGTTTTAATGAAAGAAACCGTGCAGTTGGTAGAAGGTAAGGTACCGGTTATTATCAATATTGCAGAGCAAACTACTAAAGATGCCAAACATGCGGCAGAAGTAGCGGAAGAATGTGGTGCTACTGGATTAATGATGTTGCCACCAATGCGGTATAAAGCTAATGATTATGAAACGGTAACCTATTTTAAGGAAACTGCAAATAGCACAAAATTGCCCATTATGATATATAACAATCCTGTGGATTACGGTATAATGGTCACATTGGAAATGTTGGACGAGTTAATGGTATGCAGTAACATACAGGCTGTTAAAGAATCAACAAGAGATATATCAAATATTACCCGTATAAAGACAAAATTTGGGGATAGGTTAAATGTACTGACCGGGGTTGATACGCTTGGGCTGGAAAGCACATTAATGGGTGCCGATGGTTGGGTTGCCGGATTGGTTTGTGCATTTCCTGCCGAGACTTGTGCCGTATTTGAATTGGCAAAGGCAGGCCGTATAAAAGAGGCATTGGAAATTTACCGATGGTTTTTGCCATTGTTAGAGTTGGATATAAGTCCGCAATTGGTACAGAACATTAAAATGGCAGAAGTTGCTACGGGTATAGGCACAGAAAATGTTAGGGCACCTAGGTTACCTTTAGTAGGAGCTGAAAGAGAAAGAGTAGCCGCTATAATAAAACAGGGTATAGCTACAAGGCCTACATTACCAGATTATAAGAACTTGGCTTAAATTTTAAAACTCATACTAAAATATGTTGCGCCTGAAACTTTAGTGAAATGTAAACAGAATGTAGAAATTTGTTACGGGTACTTTCTTTACTTTTGGGTAACACGATAAAAATAAAAAATGATCAGCGGTACAAATGCAATAGGGAATAAAGCTTCTAAACAAGGAGAGAGAACGTTCAAGACTTTTGATCCTAAAAATAATGAGAACACAGAATGGACATTCTATGAGGCTACAACTAATGAAATCAATGAAGCGGTTGCTTTGGCAACGGATGCTTATGCAGTTTATAAAGATTATTCAGGAGAAAAAAAAGCTGAGTTTTTAGAAGCTATTGCAGATGAAATAGAAGCTTTAGGGGATGAGCTGATAAACACGTATTGCAGAGAGTCTGGTCTGCCCCAAGGAAGAGCGGTGGGCGAGCGTGGCAGAACTATGGGACAATTGCGAGCTTTTGCAACCTTGATTAAACAAGGGTCATGGGTAGAAGCCGTTATTGAAAAAGCACAGCCAGATAGAGAGCCATTGCGAAAATCTGACATAAGAAAAATGCTATTTCCGTTAGGTCCAGTAGTGGTATTTGGTGCCAGTAATTTTCCTTTGGCATTTTCTACGGCGGGTGGAGACACGGCAAGTGCTCTAGCCGCAGGATGCCCCGTAATAGTAAAAAGTCACCCTATGCATGCAGGTACAGGTGAGCTGGTTTCTTCGGCGATCATTAAAGCCGCGAAGAGGACAGGTATGCCCAATGGTGTATTTTCTAATTTAAATAGCAGTGGTATTGAAGTTGGCCAGCAGTTGATAAAACACCCAAAAGTAAAGGCCGTAGGTTTTACCGGAAGTATACATGGTGGAACCGCACTTTATAAATTGGCTAACGAAAGAGATGAGCCAATACCGGTATTTGCAGAAATGGGAAGTATAAACCCAGTGGTTTTGCTACCATCGGCATTAGAACAAGAAGGTGATACTTGGGCAACTAAATACGCTTCGTCAATTACTTTAGGAGCTGGTCAATTTTGTACAAATCCGGGATTGATTTTAGGAGTACAAGGTGAACATCTCAATGAATTCATAGATACTTTGTCTAAGGAGATTCTAAAATTGGAGCCAACAACCATGCTTCATCCTAATATATATGCTAAATATGTGGAAGGTAAAAAGGAACTTTCGGAGCAAGATGGAGTGGTAATTACTGCCGAGTATAAGAATGATGTCAAGGTTAATAGTGGTCAGCCTTTAATTTTAAAAGTAAGTGGTTCGGATTTTTTAGCGAATACAAAATTGCATAAAGAGGTATTTGGACCTTTCTCTATAGTGGTTATGTGTAAAGATGGCGCTGAGATGGAAGATATCATTAACCATTTGGAAGGTCAATTAACGGGAACAATTTTGGGCAGTGAAGAAGAACTGGAATTGAACGCTGGAGTTGTGGATGCATTAAAGGGAAGGGTAGGTCGCATACTGTTCAATGGTGTACCCACAGGTGTAGAGGTAAATTCTTCTATGGTGCATGGCGGACCATACCCGGCTTCTACAGATTCTCGTTTTACATCGGTTGGTACATCTGCCATACGAAGATGGGTACGCCCGTTGTCATACCAAGATTGGCCTAATAGACTTTTGCCAGATGCACTGAAAAATGAAAATCCCCTGGGTATAACGCGTCTTGTTGAAGGTGTTTATACAAATACGGAAATTTAGGTTCAGCTATATGTAGTTTAAGATTTTAGTAATTATGGCCAGTAGTACTTTTGTTTGTATTGATGCCCACACCTGTGGTAATCCCGTTAGGGTGATAAAACATGGCGGACCAAATTTGGTTGGTGCTACAATGAGCGAAAAGCGACAGCACTTTTTAAAGGAATATGATTGGATCAGAAAAGGGCTTATGTATGAACCGCGCGGTCATGATATGATGAGTGGTAGTATATTTTACCCTCCAAGTAATCCCAATAATGATTTTGGTATTTTGTTTATTGAAACCAGTGGTTGTCTACCCATGTGCGGGCACGGGACCATCGGGGCAATTACTATAGGTATTGAAGAAGGGCTTATTGTGCCAAAAACACCTGGTATTGTTCGTATGGAGACTCCTGCAGGATTGGTACATATAACATACAAGCAAAATGGTACTAAAGTAGACTGGGTAAAACTGACCAATGTAAAATCATATTTAGCTGCTACAGATTTAACTATAGAATCTTCACACTTGGGCGAATTGACTTTTGATGTTAGTTATGGGGGTAATTTTTATGCCATTGTGGACCCACAAAAGAATTTTAGTGGAATACAAGATTTTTCCGCAAGCCAGTTAATTCAATATAGTCAAGAACTCAGGGAAAACATAAATGCTAAATATCCCCAAATGTTTATTCACCCAGAAGATGCTACCATAAAGAATGTAACCCATATATTATGGACTGGAAATACTATCTCTGAAAAGGCTAACGCCAGAAATGCGGTATTTTACGGTGATAAAGCAATAGATAGGTCGCCTTGCGGTACAGGTACTTCTGCTAGAATGGCACAATGGCATGCAAAGGGGAAATTAAATGTGGGTGAAGATTTTGTTCATGAAAGTTATATAGGCTCACAATTTATTGGTAAAGTAGAAGAGGAGACCACCCTAGCCGGCAAGCTTGCGATTATACCCAGCATAAAAGGTTGGGCAAAAATTTACGGAAAGAATACCATTACCATAGATGATGATGATCCCTATGCTCACGGATTTCAGGTCATATAAATTATAGAAAATAGTAGATGAAGAATGTAATAATAATTGGCGGTGGCATTGTTGGTTTAAGTACAGCTTACTATTTGAATAAAGAAGGTTTTGAGGTTACAGTAATAGATAAAGGCAATATTAGCGCTGGTGCTTCATTTGTAAATGCAGGTTACATAACTCCAAGTCATATTATTCCTTTGGCATCCCCTGGTATGATAGCAAAGGGAATTAAAATGATGTTCAATTCTGCGAGCCCATTTTATATGAAACCTAGGTTAGATATAGATTTTTTAAAATGGTCATGGTATTTTCATAAATCTTCTACTGAGGCAAAGGTTGAAAAGGCCATAGGGGTAATTAAGGATATAAATTTATTAAGCAGGGAATTATTTACGGATATTAAAAATTCAGGTGATCTTGGCAATTTTCAGTTAGAGCGAAAAGGACTATTAATGTTATACAAAACGGAAGAGAGTTATCTTCATGAAAAAAAGGTGGCCTATAGAGTGGCACAAGAAGGTTTAGAGGTTACCGACTTAAACAAAGACGAATTAAGAGATATTGAGCCTCATGTAAATATCGATGCAGAAGGTGCTATACATTATGAGTGTGACGCTCATACCACACCAAATGAGATAATGCCTAAACTTTTGGCGTATTTAAAGCTAAGTGGTGTAATCATAAAAACCCAAGAAGAGGTCGTTGATCTAAAGACATCAGACAATAGAATAAAAGAAATTATTACCAATAAACAATCTTATACACCTGATGAGGTCGTATTGGCGGCAGGCTCATGGAGCGGTGATCTTGCAAAGCGTTTACATTTAAAGTTGTCTTTACAAGGAGGTAAAGGCTACAGTATTAATGTAGCTAGGGAAACGGGTATTTCTGTTCCGGCCATATTAATGGAATCTAAAATGGCAGTAACACCAATGAGCGGTTTTACAAGATTTGCGGGCACTATGGAGTTTTCAGGGAACAACAATATTATAAGGAAAGAAAGGGTTGCGGCAATTGTTAATGGGGCAAGTTCTTTTTACCCTGACCTGACGATTAATGAGGCCGAAATTAAAAGTGTTAAAACAGGTCTACGACCAGTTTCTCCAGATGGGTTGCCATATATAGGCAGATCGGCAAGTATTAAGAACTTAACAATTGGTACTGGTCATGCCATGATGGGGTGGAGTTTGGGACCTGCTACTGGGAAGTTAATTACAGAGTTACTGTCTGGTAATAAGACTTCTATGGACATTTCTTCCTTTGATATACAACGTAGTTTTACATGATTGCTTAAAAAGTTTAACGTTAGATAAATACCATTCACCGACACTTAAGCGTCATTCACCTACACTGGTCAATTTATTTGTGACTTATCTCTGACATTTGTAGTATCAAAATGAACAACAATGGATATTTTACTAATAGAAGACGATTTAATAGAAGTAATGAAGTTGAAACGAACTGTTTCTAAACTTAATTTAAAGCATTCGATCGTTGAGGCAAAAAATGGAGAATCTGCTCTAACGTATTTAAGATCTGGAGAAAAACTTCCAGATATCATTCTATTGGATTTGAACATGCCAAGAATGAATGGTATAGAGTTCTTATCCATTTTAAAAGAAGATGAGCATCTAAGATACTTACCTACCATAATTTTAACTACTTCAGAAAATAGAGCAGATTTATTAAAATGCTACGAGGTTGGTATAGCCGGTTATGTTATAAAACCACTGAAATATGAGGATTATGAGTACAAACTTAATGCTGTTTTAGAGTACTGGAGTGTTAACCAACTAGTGAAAGGCTAACAAAAAAGCTCATTTCACAACATTTTCCTGCATTTTCGTATTAATTTTCCTACGTTTGAGGAACGTTATTAAAAATAGGAAATGAAGGGAATTGTATTTACCGAGTTTTTAGAAATGGTCGAATCTGAATTTGGATTAGAGACCGTTGATAATATTGTAGAAAAAGCAGATTTGCCTTCTCAGGGCATATATACCTCTGTAGCTACCTACGAATTTAATGAGATGGTAGCTTTAGTTACCCAGTTAAGTGAAGAGGTAGATCTACCTGCTGGTGACTTAATATACGCATTTGGACTTTATTTATTCTCAAGTTTAAAAAATGCTCATCCAGAGGTAATACAAAGTTATTTGTCACCCATTGGTCTTTTGTACTCTATAGAAGACCATATACATGTACATGTTAAAAAATTATATCCGGAAGCGGAATTACCTACATTCAAAATTCTTGAAAAAACGGATAATTCCATTTCTATGATCTATAGTTCTTCTAGAGGATTGTATAGGCTGGCTCATGGCTTAATTGAAAAAGCATTTGAGCATTTTAATGGTAAGGCCAATATCACCTACGAACTTTTAAAAGATGATGGTACAGAAGTAAAATTTGACGTAGTACAACATGGATAGTAAAGAAGTTGTTCTTTTAAAGAAGGCCCTTGAAAGACAAAAGAAAGCCCGCCAACAAGCTGAAAGGATTTTAGAGGAAAAATCTAATGAGCTTTACGAAGTGGCTAGTCATTTAAGGGAGTCTAATGCCAAGCTTGAAAATTTATTGAGCGAAAAAACGTCTGAACTAGATGGCGTATTCATTAACATCATAGATCCTTATGTTGTTATGGACTTATCCTTCAATGTGGTAAGCATGAATCAATCTGCAAAAAACTTTTTGGGCTACGATCATAATAAAGAGGAGATCAACCTCTGGAAAATGGTACATAAAGATTACATGGAGTATACCATAGAATCTTTTAGTAGTTTAAAAGAAGTTGGGCAGCTTAAAAATTATAGAGCTAAAATATTGGTGAAGGACAACGTTGAAAAATGGGTGGAAATCAATGCTAGCTTAGTATTCAACAAGGAAAAACAACCTGTTGCAGCTCAAGGTATTGTAAGGGATATTACCCAAGAAATGGAGGTGAGGGAGTTGTTGTCAGAACAGAAAAGGCAATTAGATGTAATTGTAAATAGCTCACCGCTAGGTATTATTCTAGCAGATTCCAATAAAATTTTAAAGGTCAATTATACAATGACCTCCTTATTAGGTTATACTCTTAATAGCTTCATGAAAATGAATGTTAAGGATTTTACGGATAAGGAAAGTATAGCACTAGCCAATGAATTCACCACTAAACTGAACAATGGTGAAATTGATAATTATACCATTCATCAGAAGTTCATAAAGAATGATGGAGAAAAACTACAAGTTAAATTATCTGTTAACGCGGTAAGAAATATATATAGGGAAATCAGCTATATCGTAATGATGGTTGAAGATATTACCCAACAATTAGAAGCAGAAGAGCGTTTAAAATCTGAAAGGGAAAAGTATAGCAGTATTATCGCCAACATGAACCTTGGTTTAATAGAGGCCAACAAGCAGGGTGTAATACAGTTGGTAAACCAGAGCTTTTGTGAAATGATCGGTTATGAAGAAAATGAATTGCTTGGTATTGATGCCAAGGATATTGTAAGTTTTGATGATAAAAGTAAGGTCTCAGATAAAATTGAAACACGTAAATCTGGTAAATCTGATTCTTATGAATTAGAGGTTGTTACCAAATGTGGCGAAAAAAGACATTGGTTGGCGAGTGTGGCACCCAGGTACAATAAACACCATGAAGTAATTGGTTCTATTGGTATTTCTTTAGATGTAACCAAACAAAAGGAATTAGAACTTCAAAAAGAGAAATTGGTAAAGGATCTTGAGAACAGTAATCAAGGTTTACAAGAATACGCACATATTGTTTCTCATGACCTTAAATCGCCTCTTAGGAGTATTAGTGCTCTTGCAACTTGGCTAAGCGATGATTACAAAGATGTTTTGGATGAAGGTGGTAAGCAGAATTTAGAACTTATGCAAGAGAAAGTAGCTTCTATGGACAAGTTAATCCATGGCATACTAGAGTATTCTACGGCGAACAGCTCTGCCTTGGATAATTCTAAAGTAGACTTGAACAGTGTCATCGCAGATATTGGTGAAACTATTTATATACCTGATCACGTTCAATTGAAAGTACCAAAATCATTGCCTACCATAATGGCAGATCGAATTAAGGTTCATCAGGTTTTTCAAAATATAATTGGTAATGCGGTAGTTCATATTGAAAGAGAAGTTGGTTTAGTAGAAGTACTTTATAAAGATACTGGAGATTACTGGCAATTTACCATTAGTGATAATGGGGTAGGAATTCCAGAAGAGTATCACAAGAAAATATTTGACATCTTTCAATCTATTGGTAATAATGAAAGGTCAACGGGTATAGGTTTATCGATCGTTAAAAAAATAATTGATCGTTATCAAGGAAAAGTCTGGGTAGACAGTGTAGTAGGCGAGGGTACCCAGTTTCATTTTACCATAAAGAAAGACCATAACGAATAAGGAAATTATGAAAATAGTTCAAGCGATAAAAAAGGGCGATGAGCCTTTTGTTTTTCAAAATTCAAATCAATTAAAGGAACCTTTGGTTTTGGTGTTCGGTAACAGGTATATGTTGGAAAGTGAGCATATATTTAATGAGGTTAGAGCTCTTTTCCCAGAAGGTCATATTGTTTTTGGTACCACCTCAGGCGAAATCATAGATGATAAGGTTTTAGAGGGTACGGTAGTTTTAACGGCCATAGAGTTTGAAAAGAGTAAAATCTTGGTGAAAAGATGTAATGTGAAGGACTATCAACATGATGACAAGAAAATGGGAACGAAATTGGCTGCCCAATTTCCTAAAGAGCATTTAAAGCATTTGTTCGTTATTTCTGAAGGTAGTAGTGTAAACGGTAGTGCTTTAATTGAAGGCATAGAGCATTTAAACAATAATGGTTGTGGTCTTTCTGGAGGTTTATGTGGAGATGATGACCGTTTTGAAAAAACTTTGGCTTCTTATAATGAAAGCCCAAAAGAAGGAGAGATAGTTGCTATTGGTTTTTATGGTGATACTTTAGAGATTTCAAGTGCAAACTATGGAGGGTGGACAACCTTTGGTCCTGAAAGAATCATAACAAAATCTCAAGGTAATATACTTTATGAACTTGATGGTAAACCTGCTTTGGATCTTTATAAAACATATTTAGGTGAAAAAGCCAAAGAATTGCCAAAGTCGGCATTATTATATCCGTTGAGTGTAAAGACAACTGAAAATTCAGAACCTTTGGTACGTACAATTTTAAATATAGATGAGGTTGAAAATACAATGACCCTTGCAGGTGATATTCCAGAAGGTGCCAGGGTACAATTAATGATGTCATCTGTAGATGATATAGCAAATGGGGCTTTTCACGCAGCAGAGTTGGCAATGGAAAATAGAAAAAGTTCTCCTGAATTGGCTTTATTGATCAGTTGTATTGGAAGAAAACTGGTTATGGACCAACGTACCGAAGAGGAAATTGAAGAGGTGAAAGCGGTAATTGGAGATAATACAGTTATAAGTGGGTTTTACTCTTATGGGGAAATGGCGCCATTTAGTGGTCAAGATAGTTGTAAATTGCACAACCAGACCATGACCCTAACTTTATTTAGTGAATAATGCATTCTCTCTTAAAAAGACAAGTACGAAAATATCTACCGGACGAATTAAAAGCGCACCCAGAAATGGAAAGCTTTTTGGAAGCCATTGGCAAGTCATATGAAAATTTTGACGATAAATTTTCTATGCTCCATAGAGCGTCTACTATTAGTTCAGATGAACTTTTTGAGGCAAATAAAAAATTGCAGAAAGAGGCTTTACAACAAAAGAATATTCTTGTTTCATTAGAAAAGGCCATAGCAAGTTTAAGGGAGAATTTAAATGATGAACAAGAATTTGATTTTGATATTCAGAACGAATTTAACGCGGAACACTTGGCATCATATATAAGTAATTTGGCATCTAAGGTGTCTAATATGACCTTGGAGAAAGATAAATTGGTGGCCCATTTAGAAAACCAGAACGAGTCTTTGAACAATTATGCGCATATGGTTTCTCATGATCTAAGATCACCGATAAGAAATATTAGTGCATTAATGAACTGGATAATGGAAGATGAGAAAGATAATTTCTCACAGACCAGTAAAGATAACTGCTCATTGGTATCTGAGAATCTTATAAAAATGGATAAGCTAGTTACTGGTATTCTAAACCATGCTACAATGGGTGAGACCAAGGAGCATAGAGTTCTCTTTAGCCTAGAAGAAAGTTTAAGGGATATAGAGAAGACTATCTATGTTCCAGAAAACGTTACGTTCAAATATGCAAATGATTTGCCTAAGATGGAGTTTGAAAGAGAGCGGTTAGAACAATTGTTCATGAACCTATTTCTAAACGCGATTACGGCAACGGAACATCTGGAAAATGGGATTGTGGAAGTTGGTTATGAGCCAGACGATTTGTTCTGGAAATTTAGTGTTAGTGACAATGGTAAAGGAATTCCAACTAATCACCAAGAAGGAATTTTTCAAATGTTTAAAAAATTAGAAACTACCAATAATGCTACGGGTATAGGACTTGCAATTGTTAAGAAAATTACAGTTCTTTATGAAGGTAGTGTTTGGTTAGAGTCAGAAGAAAATGTGGGTACCACATTTTTTATAACTTTAAAAAAGAATACATGATAGAGCAACCAAACCTAAATTATGTTGATGAACTTGCAGGTGATGATGTTGCCTTTAGAGGTCAGTTCATAGATATTATAAAAACAGAGTTTCCATTAGAGAAAGAAGAGTATTTTGGTCATGTAACCAATACAAGATTTAAGGAAACAGCAGAAATTGTACATAAGTTAAAGCACAAGTTCAATATTTTAGGAATGCAAGAATCATACAAACTTGCGGTAGCCTATGAAATGGAATTGTTAGAAGGAAAAGAAGATAGTAAGTCAAAATTCATAAAAGTTCTCCAAACTATTGATGAATATATTAAAACAATATAAATGAACTGTATTATTATTGATGACGAAGCTATGGCTAGGGCAATTGTTAGACAATTGTGTTCAAAGATTCCGGATTTAGATGTTATTGAAGAGTTTGATAATGCCATATCGGCCATTAAGTTTTTAAACCAACAAACTATAGATGTTATATTTTTAGATATACACATGCCTGGCTTTAGTGGTGTTGACTTTGTACAGACCTTAAAAGATCCACCAAAAATTGTATTAACTACCTCTGATACCGATTTTGCTATTGCTGCCTACGAATATGAAAGTATTGTTGATTATTTAGTTAAACCAATTACCCAAGAGCGGTTTGAAAAGTGTATTGATAAGATTTCAAGCTTACCAGCTCATAAACCTATGCAAACAGTAGCACCAGGTAAAGAAAAGGAAGAGGGCGAAGATCTTTATATCAATATAGATAGAAGGCTTATTAAATTAAAGTTAAAGGAGATTTTAGTCATTGAAGCTAAGGGTGATTATATTGACGTTAAAACAGAGAAGGAAGATTACAGGGTTCACACTACATTAAAGAAAATAAAAGAAAAATTACCTGAAAGGCTGTTTTTGCAAATTCACCGTTCCTATATTATAAATTTCACTAAAATTATTGATATTGAAGATAATAGTGTATTGATAGCCAAGAACGTTGTACCTATAAGCCGCTCTAACCGCCCCGAGCTAATGCGCAGGTTAAACTTATTATAAGATATGATTTCAGGTCAGTGTTTTACCAATTTTCGTGGTAAATCTTTTTGAATATCTCTGCTAATTGTGTTTTGTTAACCGGTTTTACAACATAGCCGGTTAGCTCTTCAAAGTGAGATGCTCTTTTAATATCGCTATCTCGCATAGATGAACTTACCATATAAATATTTATGTTATTTATAATTTTTGGTTTAAGTTTTTTAAACTCGTTCAAAAAGCCCCAACCATCTAAAAATGGCATATTGATATCCAAAAAGATGACTTCAGGGAGTTCCATTTTTTGCGCAGTACATTCAGCAATGTATTCCACGGCCTGTTCACCATCAGTAAATGTAGTGACGATCAGTTCTTTTGATAATTGCTGAATTGTCTTTTCCATTAAATATAAGTAGAGCTCATCATCATCTACTAGCAATATATTCGGTTTTGTATCCATAATCTTAAAATTTTATTTTGAACGTTGTTCCTTCTCCTACTTTACTGTCAATTGTTATAGTCGCATTTAAAGCCTCTAATTGAGATTTTATCAAAAAGAGTCCCATCCCCTTTCCAGAGATGTTTCTATGAAATCTCTTATATAATTTAAAAATATTTTCTCCATGTTTCTCTAGGTTTAGTCCCATACCGTTATCACGTACATATAACACTTTATGTTTATTTTCTATAGCCGATTCAAATTCAATATGTGAAGCAACATTGTCCCTCTTATATTTAATAGCATTAGAAACTAAATTTTGTATTACACTTTGTAAATAGAACTTTGAAAAGGTTATTTGGTTCCACACATCTAATTTCACCAATACATTAAAATCGCTATCATCTAAAAGCGTTTCGGTAAACTCATGCTTTACTTCCTCAATAAGTTCCGCTAGGTCAATATTTGACTGTTTAATTTCTTTATTATCCAAAATAGACACATATTCATTAATGTCTTTGGTTAAGTTGGTAATACTTTTTGCAACTTGATCTAACTTTGGAAGTAATTGATTTAGTATTTCTGGATTTTTTTCTTTCTGTATCATTTCAACAATAACAGACATACTGGTAACAGGAGAACGCAGATTATGGGAAATTAAATAGTTAAAATCGCTTAGCTGCTTGTTTCTAATTTCCAACCTATTGTTCATTTTGATGACCTTGATATTGTTTTCTTCTAATTTATTTTTATTTCTGGTCAACAATATATTTTTGCTTTCTAGCTCTTTGTAAAAAAGTTCTTTCTCTAATTTCTTTTTTTGAAAAACATAACACAATGTCAATAGACTTACAATTGAAATTGCATTAAACGTTATTAGGCTGTCGTATAAAGGTTTTGTATTTGCAGCTATGAGCCTTGGAGGAATTTCCACGATCATAAACCAATTGGTAGGCGTAACTATTTCAGATGCTATATTGGTTGCTGATCCAAAAGAATTGGACGTTCCATTCAGTATAATGGGCTGTAAGCGCCAAATGTGTTCTTTTTCTATTATAGTACTGTCACGGGTAATACCTACAGCTATGGATATTAGATTTTTAGGTAAAAGATCATCTACTTTACCAGATTCATAGGGTAAGTCTTCTTTGTGTAGGCTACTGCTAATTACACGTTGGCTTTCATCTAAGAGGTATAGTTCGGTATCGGCTATTTTGTTTTTAAGTTGGTCAAGAACCCTTTTCATTTTAAAGTTTATGACTACCAAGCCTATTTTAGTTTCAGTGGTGTCAAATATGGGTGCTACCGCTCTAATGACGGGTTTATGTGGTTTCTCAATTGCACCATTTTCTCTGTTAAGACTAATATGTGAAAGGTATAGTTGATTCTTTTGTAGTGCCAGCCCTTCTTTTACGTATAAATGATTTTCTTTATTCTGTAGATTACCAATGGTAACGGAGTCTGCACCATTTCTTACAGCTCTAAAAAACTCTTTTCCGTTTAAATCAATGAAACGAAATTGGTCATAATCGGTAATTTCTTTTATTAGTTCTATATAACGATCCATGAATGCAGTATGCTTGTTCATGGGGTCAAAATTAACGGGGTATGCTAAGTTGGACCAATACTTGGTATCGTGAAGTAACGTATTACATTGCTCAAGAAAGTACTCTTTTTTTATTTTAGCATCGCGCTTTTGGTATTCAGATAATCCTGCAATCTGTTTTTCTTTTTGAGCGTAAAAGACATATAGCGTAAGGGCCAACAACGGTAGGTATAATCCTAAAAACATTTTTAAAACTCTCTTCCACATAAAATATCAATTAGAGTTTCATTTTAATTAGTAATTCTTGGCTATGGAAGTGTATGTATATCTTACGCTAAAGTAAGTAAAATTCTTACATTTATTACTATGTTATTATCGTATTTCAAAAATAATGTTGATTTTTTAATGGATTGGCAATGTATTTTGTAGGAAAAGAGAAATGTAAATTTTATAACCCTACAATTATGTTTATTTTGCGTTTAAATAAAATGTTCAAATGCGAAATTTATTTGGTATCCAAGTGAACTAGTCAAAGTTTAATTTTTTATGGAATAGTGGTTTTTTAAGAAACAACCATTTCGCTTTTAAGCCAATTTCTGTAAACTCAAAACCAGCGGCTGTAGCAGATGCAATATTACTGTATTTGGCATATACACTTAAACTAAATCTTTTTGAAAATTGATGTTTAACAGAGGCTTCTGCTCTAAAGATATTAGTATTTGGGTCTTCCTCTACTTTTTGTATCCCTGTTGCGGCACTAACAGCATAGGTGGTTTTCTCCGAAATCTTTCCTCTAACATCTGCAAATATTTCTACGGCTTGGTATTTTTCTGGACTAAAATAAATAGTTGGCACCTGATCTTTAAAGGTGATATATTGATAATTCAATCCCATTTTCAAAGCAGGTTTTCTAAGCACATTGTAATATAATGAGGTAAATAGAAGGTTTCTTACATTTTCATCGCTTTGCTGGGTATGCATTAATTGTGTGTACCACCCAAAATTAACATTGGTACCAAGGTTGTAATTCAACCCATAATGATTCTGAATAATTTCACGCTCAATTAGTTCGGCATTAAAGTTTTGCACTTCACGTTGATATCCTAAAGTTAGGTTCTGCATTTTAAACGGCTGTAGGTCTAACTTTAAATCAATTACGGGTTGGGTGTAAGAATCATCTAAAAATCTAGAGTTGTTGATACCTACATTAGCTTTTAAAAGCCCCTTTGGAAACAATTTGTAATGAAGCCCGGCTACTACCACATGAGAGTTTGCCTTATTGACAGTTACAGTATTTTCGGTAGTTCTATAAAGGTATGATAATGTTGTTTTAAACTTGGTTGAAAAAGGGACGTCTACAGTGGTATTGGTAAAGAAAGCGGTATTGTTACCATTATCAAAAGTGTAGGCAGCATGTTCTTCTACGGTGGTGGTGTGCATCAAATTTAGCTTTTCTATAAAGCCTTTAGCATCTTTTTGATTCTTATAAAACTTTAAAGTTTGATTGGCCATTTTGTATGCAGGAATAATTCTATCAGATGCAAAAAGCGCATTTGCCTTACCTAAGTTACCATCAAATGACGCACTGTCATTGGCCAAGATCCTGTCGTAGCTTTTAACGCTAGATTTTGCATCACCGGTATATAAACCTAAGGTTGCCCTCAACGCATGTATCCAATTTCTGTTTTGATAATGCACTTCTAAGCTATCTATTTTTTTCTTTGCCGTAATAAATTTTCTATTCCAGATCAGCGCTTGTACATATCGGTCATAAGTACTTTCTGTTAAGGGAACATCATCAATTTGATCTACCTTAACCGTTGCAGTTTTTGAGATTCTTAAAGCTTCTTTATCGTTCTCATTTATATGTTCTGCCAAAGCTATGCCATTTAAGGCGGTAATAGAATCTTTTTGATTTGTTGCGTAACGTGCGTACATGTTCTTAGCCTTATCTCCTTGTTTTATTATTAAATAGAGATTGGCTAGATTAAGTAATACATCTTTATCATTAGGAAAATCCTCAAAGACTTTTTTAAGCGTTTGCTCTCCCTGTTTATATTGTTGATTGTTTACAAAACTATTGGCATAGCCCAGTCTCATAAACTTTCTGGAAATTTTGGCACTTTCATTTTCTGGCTGAAGGGCAATAGCTTTTTCTACCCAACTTAAAGCTGATTTGTACTCTTTTAAGTTACTTAACGTATTTGCGTAACCTAAAACGGCACCAAATTTTTCAGGAAATTGTTCCACTAAGTCAGCATATAAAGGCTTGGCCTGTTCATATTCTCTTGCCCATAGAAAAGACTCATTATAATTAATTAAAATTTCAAAGTCGCCCGGGTATTCTTTTAATAGCTCAGAGAACAAATTTGTGGCTTTTTTAGGCTCACCGCTTAGGCCAACGGCCCTGCCATAACATAACTTTGCGGTTTTATTGTTGGGATCTTCTTTAAGGTATTCTCCAAAAAATAGTTCGGCCTCTTGAAAGTTACCTTGCTCAAGTAAACCAAAGCCTTTGGTCATATCAGATTGCGCGGTTAACACAGATGTGGTTACCAGAAATAGAAATATTATTTTTCGGATCATTTAAAAGTCAGATTAATACTACAAATACCTAACGGTAATTATTGCGATTTATTTGTTTAGAAGAATAATGTAAAGTTAAAAGGTCTCCTATTATTCTAGAAGTAAGATAATTGCCATTGGTCTACAGTAATGCGTAAACCACCTAAACCACCACAAAATAAAGGGCAGTTGTTCAGAAATTTGATGTCAAATGAAATTATTTACACAGACACTAAAATGATAATAATGGGAACAAATAAAGTAGTACTTACAGAATTATCTCCAGAACAATTATTAATGACGAGCGTATCTGTCTTTGTCATTGGGGGTAATTATATTGCCAATCAATTTTTAAGTGGGTTCTTAGCAGGTACGGCATATGGTATGCCCTTCCTGCTCATAAGCTTAGTACTGATGTTGGTTTTGTTTGGCTTTTCGTATCACCAAATAATATCAAAAGATTCAACTATTGGTGTCAATAACGCTATGGCATTTAATAGATTTAAAAACTTTATAGTGTTGATAGCATGTTATGAGCTCATACATGTAACAATCAGTTATATACATTTATTTTTAGTTAAGCACTACTTAGGTGTTATAGAAGCAAAGGTGTATGCATCAATGGCTTTGATCGGACATTTTGTTTATTTCGTTTTTTGGGTAGTCTCGGTAATTTTGATTTCCAATGTAACCGAAAACGATAGAAAGTTTAAGATTACCATTTCAAAAGCCTTAAAATATTCTTTGTATGCTGTAATGGTCAGTTCCATTATTGCAATGGTATGCGTTTCATTTTCAGAAACTCTTTTAAATATTGTTGACTTTTCACCATTGTTATTTCAATATGTTTTGGGTACACTATTGTTTGCTATCTCTAGTGTGTTTACCTATTACTATTTATCATTGGGTAAGTATCTTCCCGTAATAATATCGGGTGTGGTAGGTCTTTCACAGATTATATTATTGGCATTTTTTCATAACAGCTTGGTAGTTATAATTCAAGTTTATGTTATAGCCATGGTAGCGCTTCTTGTTGCGCAACTTCTTTATGTAAGCCATAATCTAATACTAAAAAAGGTTAGTTGAAATTTAGCTTTTAGAAGTGGGCAAATAGCTCTTAAGTTCCTGCTTATATGGCTCAGTTAGTTTGTTGTAGTGATTGAAGATTGTTTTTAACTGGTTGATTTTGTGTTGTTTGTGTTCTGTGTTTTTGCTTAACCTATAATAGCTCCCGTTCGTCTACAGTAATGCTTCATCCACCTAAAATCCATCTTTAAAGCTTTGTATTTGCTGGATATTTGTACCAGAAATAACCCAATAGATTTTAAAACTTAACCTTATGAAACTTGCTATTGTAACCGCATACCCCCCTAGTAAAGTAACCTTGACCGAGTATGGATATCACTTGGTAAAACACTTTAGATTACAAAAAGAGGTCACAGAAATTATTCTTATTACCGATAAGACCAAAGGTGAAAAAGATTTGAATTTTGAAGAAAAAGGATGTAAAGTCACAGTTAAAGAATGCTGGAATTTTAATGACTACACCAATGTATTTAAGGTCGATAAAGTCATTGCTTCTACCAAACCAGATGCTGTACTTTTTAACTTACAATTTTTAAAGTTCGGAGATAAAAAAATACCGGCAGCGTTAGGCTTAATGTTACCATTATTGTGTAAGATGAAAGGTATACCTACCATATCATTAATGCATAATATTATAGAGCAGGTAGATTTAAATACTGCAGGTATTACTTCAAATAAATTTTTTCAAAAAATTTATAGCGGTATAGGTAATCTATTAACAAAACTGGTGCTGACTTCAGATGTTGTTGCAGTAACTATGGGTAAATATCAAACTATTCTGGAAAACAAATATCAATCTAGAAACGTGGCCTTAATTCCTCACGGATCTTTTGAAACGCCAGAAGAACCTGATTTTACTTTACCTGCCGGACCAAAAAAGATATTGACTTTTGGAAAATTTGGTACATATAAAAAGGTGGAAATAATGATCGAAGCCATAGAGTTGATCAGAAGGCGTACTAATCAAAATTTGGAGATTGTCATAGCTGGTGCAGATAGCCCTAATACTCCTGTGTATTTAGAAAGCGTTAATAAGAAATATGCACATGTTGATCAATTATGCTTTACCGGTTATGTTGAAGAAGACACCGTGCCTACAATATTTGAAGAAAGTGCAGTTGTGGTATTTCCATATACTTCTACCACAGGTAGCTCTGGTGTACTACATCAGGCAGGTAGTTATGGTAAAGCTGTTGTCTTGCCTGAGCTTGGTGATTTAAGTACGTTAATTAAAGAAGAAGGGTATAAGGGTGAATTTTATAATTCAAAAAGTGTATCATCATTGGCAGATGCCATAGAAAATATATTGGCTCATGATTCTTACCGCGAGTATTTGGCCAAAGCTAATTACAGAGCGGCAAGCGCTATACCCATGTCAAAAGTGGTGAAAATGTATATAGAATACTTTAAGGTAATACAAGTGGCCAAATCTAAAGGTTTCACCTTAGATGTTCCGTTGGTAGAAAAGAATATAGTGTTTTAAACTTTTTGGTTAGGTTAAGTGCAAAGAGGAGTAGTGTGGTTAGCTACTCCTTTTTATTAATAGGGACTACAATGGTTGAAATTAAATAATCAAGATCAATTAGATTCTTACTTAAATGACTATTAAGAAAGAAACGCTTACAACTTAAAACCAGTGATTTAGCTGGTGTATGATTTTTTTAAATACTAAAATTTTCTTAAATACTTACAATTTTTTAAAAATACTGCGTTATATGTAGGTTAAATCTTACTTTTTAAATCATGAAAATACTAACCATAGATGATCAACAGTTGATACTCTTATCTGTTGAAAAAAGACTAACTGAACTTGGCTATGATGTGATGACTGCTGATTCTGGCCAGAAGGGAATTGAGTTGTATGACTCTTTTCAACCAGATTTGGTCCTTGTTGATATAAACATGCCAGATATTTCTGGTTTAGAAGTTGTGAAACATATTAAAGGGGGCGAAAGAAATGCTACGCCTGTTTTAGTAATGTCGGGCAACACGGAAGAAGCTATTATTATGGATGGCTTTACGCTGGGCATAGATGACTATATGAAAAAGCCAGTGAGCTTATCAGAAATGTCTGCACGTATTAAAAGACTAATTGGAGCACCGGTTGTTGAACTAAAAACTGAAATTTCTACTGGCGGTAGAATGCTCCAAAAAAACTGTGTTGGTGTTGTTATTCCTTGTTATAATGAAGAAGAACGTCTTTCTGGCACCGAGTTTAAAGATTTTGCACATAGCAACCTTGGCTATCACCTTTGTTTTGTTAATGACGGTAGTACGGATAACACCTTAAAAGTTTTAGAGGAACTCAGAAAAGGGAACGAGAGTAATATCAGTATCTACGATTGTGAAAAAAATGGCGGTAAGGCAGAAGCGGTACGTTTAGGAATGCTTCATATGGCCAAAGATCCGCAATTAGACTATATAGGCTTTTTAGATGCCGATCTTTCTACGGATTTTAGGGATTTTGATGATTTAGTGGAAACCCTGGATAAATCCAATTTTAAAATAGTTAGTGGTTCTAGAATGAGCAGAATGGGTGCAGATATTACTAAGGAATCTGCACGTAAGGTTATTAGTATGACCATCAACCTTATTATCAGAACTATTTTAAGAATGCCCTTTAACGATACCCAATGTGGGGCTAAAGTTATGGATCGCTCTGTAGTACCATTGCTTTTTAATAAACCGTTTATTACCAAATGGTTGTTTGATGTTGAAATGTTCATACGTATGCGTAAGCATTATGGTAAGGTAGAGGCTAAAAAACTTATTTGTGAGCAGCCGTTAAAACGTTGGATCCATGCAGATGGTTCTAAACTTTCTATGAAAGATTCCGTAAAAATTGTTGGCCAATTGGCAAAAATAGCTATCGTTTACAGATAATATCTATATCACAAATCCCTCTTAAACCACCCTATCATTATGTCAACAATAAAGTTAGCACTTAAGCGAATTTCCCCTAAACAATTGTTTATGGTTAGCGCTTTGCTGGTAAATGGCGGTAATTACCTTTATAATTTGCTATTAGGTAGGTTATTAGGTCCAGAAGCTTTTGCAGATGCGGCTTTATTGGTGACATTACTCTTGGTTTTGTCTTTTGTAGGTATGACCTTCCAATTGGCTACCACCAAATTTGCAGTTTTATTTACCGATCAAACATGGGTTGCCTTTAAGAATACCATGTATAGATATACACTTGTTTTTGGGGTGTTTACCGGTATTCTAGTACTAATTTTCTCAAAACATCTGCAAGCATTGTTCAATACGCAGAACCATTATATGTTCATGATTTTTGCCGTTGCCATACCCTTATACTTTGTTATGAGCGTAAACAGGGGTAGGTTTCAAGGAGGTCATGATTTTGGAAAATTGGCGGGTACATATCAAACAGAAATGTGGAGTAGGTTATTACTAACGTTCGCCCTACTAATATTGGTACCCTTGGAATCTGGAATTTTAATTGCAGTTGGTATTTCTCTTTCTTTTGTATTTGGACTTTTTCCTTCAGATTTTAAAGGAGTTAAGGTTTTCTCAAAAGATAAATTACCTGCAGTGGATTTAAAACAAGTATGGATTTTTATTGGTTTGACCGCTGGTTATGAACTTACTCAAATCATTATTAATAATAGCGACATCTTATTGGTGAAGCATTATTTTGATGATAAACAAGCAGGTCTATATTCATCACTGGCCTTAATTGGTAGGGTAGTATACTTTGTTGCCTGGATGTTTGTAATGCTTTTAATGCCTACGGTAATTCAAAAACAAAAAGATGGTGAACCAACGGCACCCGTACTTTTTAAATACGTATTTTTTATTGGAACATTATCTGCATTCATTGTGGCGGTATGTTATTTACTGCCCAATTTGATCATCACTTTAATGTTCGGAGATGCCTATTTAAGTATTGCTCCGCTACTTTGGAAATATGCGTTGGCAACTTCGTTGTTTGCCGTCTCCAATATTTTTGCTTATTACTTTTTATCACTTAACCAATACTCGCCGGTAATATTATCGGGCTTATTGGGCTTTTCACAAGTAGCATTGATCATGCTTTACCATGGTGGACTTGAAACTGTGGTACATATGCAGATAATAGCAATGGTCATATTATTGGTTGCGCAACTATTATTTTTCATCATTAAGAACAAAACTGAAACAAAAATTATAACGAAATAAAAAATAGGGTTTTCATATACCTCATGTCACTTTATATAACCTAGTCTATTAAAATTAACCACAATGAAATTAGCAATTGTAACCGCATATCCGCCCAGTAAAGTAACCTTAACAGAATATGGTTATTATTTAGTGAAACACTTTAGGCTTCAAAAAGAAGTAACTGAGTTGATACTGATTACCGATCGTACAAATGAACCAAAAGACTTGAATTTTGAAGGTGATGGTTGTAAGATTACGGTCAAAGAATGTTGGAGTTTTAATAACTACAGCAACATATTTAGCATTAGTAAGACCATATCACAAACAAAGCCAGATGCCGTACTTTTTAATCTGCAATTTTTAAAGTTCGGGGATAAAAAAATACCTGCTGCACTAGGGTTAATGCTACCCTTCATTTGTAAATCTAAAGGAATACCTACCATATCATTGTTACACAATATTCTTGAGCAAGTAGATTTGGAAAATGCAGGTTTTACTAAAAATAAATTATTACAAAGTATATACAACTTTATTGGCACTACGTTGACCAAATTTGTATTGGCTTCAGATATTCTTGCGGTAACCATAAGTAAATATGTAACAACCTTAGAGCAAAAATATAAGGTTAAGAATGTGGCCTTAATTCCACATGGTGCTTTTGAAACTCCGCCAGAGCCAGATTTTAAACTTCCTGAAGGACCAAAACAGGTTATGGCTTTTGGTAAGTTTGGAACGTATAAAAAAGTAGAGATTCTTATAGAGGCGGTTGAAGAAATCCGCGCTAGAAGCAATGCCGATATTGAAATTGTAATTGCAGGAACGGATAGTCCTAATACACCAGGTTATCTTGATGAAATGAAACAGAAATATAGCCATGTGCCGCAGATCAGGTTTACTGGTTATGTAGCGGAAGAGGACGTGCCTAAAATATTTGGGGAAAGTGCGGTTACCGTTTTTCCTTACACATCTACTACAGGGAGTTCAGGTGTTCTACACCAGGCTGGTAGTTATGGTAATGCCGTTGCTTTACCAGATTTAGGAGACTTAAGTGTTTTAGTAAAAGAAGAAGGTTATGTAGGCGAGTTTTTTGATGCGCACGATACATCATCTTTAGCCAATGCAATTGAAAAGATCATTACCGATGATAGTTATAGAATTCAATTGGCAAAACAAAATTATAAAGCGGCATGCTCATTACCGATGTCCGATATTACACAAATGTATATAGATTACTTTAAGGCGATACAGAAGTCTAAGGAAACCGGATTTAATATTGATATTTCGACTATGGAGAAGAAATTGGTTCATTAGAATCGATATGGTTAGTGTTATAAGGGCTGACTTGTCACCAGCCCTTTTTCTATGTTTTCATTTACCTTAATATAATAGGATAAAATGAAATAGATAATTACTCCTTTTTAATCTGTTCCACCAATTCAAAATACGAAGGTTTTTTATTGCCCAATGTATCTATACAGCCAAAATAGTGCTGTTTTTTTGTTTTCCAGGGTAAGCTTCCTGCCACGGCACTTGGTACTTTTTCAAAATCATATAATGTCCAAAACATATATGGGACTTCGTTTTCTTTCAATACCTGTTGCATTTGACTATAGTATTCTTTTTGCCCTTCTTGGTCTGCACCTCTATAAAAATTCCACGCACCTTTGTATGATGATATACCGTACTCTTGAAGTAATTTAGGTTTGTTGGGCACAGCTGAATTCAAGGTGTCATAAGCTGTTTTGAAATCTTCGATATCCTTATAATAATGAAAGGATACAAAATCTACTTTATCGGCAAGTTCTATACCGGCTTCTGGGGTAGACCAACCTATAGTGACCGGATGTTTTTTGTCCCATTTTTTGATATTTGCAATCATTTGCTCTAACCAGTTTAGGACCCGTAAACGTCCGCGGGATTCAAAATCCAGGTCTGGTTCGTTTTTAATATCCCAACCTAGTACTGCGGGGTGGTCTTTAACGGCATTGACTATTTGCTGGGCGTGCCTGTGTGTTAAAGTCCAGTTAGAAACATCATAATCCCCATAGAAATCGAATAAAGTGATTAAAACGTCTAAATTGTGGGCTTCAGCGCTGTCTAAAAGTGTCTTTAACAGCTGCAGTTTTTTATGATCAACTTTATTTTTGCCAAAGTCTTCATACTGTATGAATATACGAATGGTGTTGAGCCCCATATCTTGTATGATCTTAAAATCTTGCTCTATAATTGTATCATTAAATTTCTTGCCAAACGTATCCCAAGGCGAATCTTTAGGGTAGTAGTTAATTCCTTTGATCTGGTTGATTTTCTTTAATTGGTCATCAATGTTTCTTGGCTCAATAGGCATTGTATCAACTGGTGAGGGAATTTCCTTTAAATGTCTTATCCGCCAAAAACCATCCTCCAAAAGCATCATTACTTGATAGCTGGTGGTATCTCTTTCGGTCAACAATAAAGTTTCTCCTTCATAGATTTCTTGGTATTCTTCAACGTTATAGTCTTTAAAAACGACCATGGTACCATCCGCCGTATAAAAGTCTAAAGCAGAGTTGTGGTTTAGTGTAGTGCGCTTGTACCAATGATTGTTTTTTTTGTTGAGGTCTATATTATCATAAAGCCTTACCCTTGCGCTATCGGTATAAAAATCCTCTATTCCGTATCGGTCATTTTTCTTATAGGCTATGTTTCTCACGTGCCATGCGTTCATATAGTCATTAGTGATTTCTGCCAGAGCTTGTTTTTCCATAGGTCTACCGGGATTGTCTAAACTGACCCAATCAAGATTTGGTTTGTAGACATCCTCCATGGGAACTTCTAAATGTAACATGGAAGTCTTATCTGCACCCGTATTCATAAATGCCCATGCAGCGCCAATACCATAAAGAACTAGTCCGTTGATAGCTAAAAAAGTAATTATGAGTACTGTTCTGTACAATGTTTTATTCAACTGTATCGCCATCTATATTTTTTATAAATTCTTTGGTTATACCTGCAGCGTTAATTTTAAGTTTGTATTTACCTTCCGCTAAAAAATATTCACCAAGAAAAATGTTACATACACCATTTTTGGTAGTGGTTTTTTTAGAGGAAATAAAAACATCATCCATATCATAGATGTCTAATTGCACTAGCAAACCATCTGGTATTAACTGCTTCATAAAACTTTCAAATGGTCCAATATCTATATTTCTATTTCCTTTTGAAAAGTGAACAGGATAGTCTTTAATGGCAGCGTTAAAGGTAAAGTTGGTGGTGTTACTTTCTGCTGCTCCGGTGACAAATGCTTGTATTTCCCACTCGGCCGCTTTATCCGGGTGTAATGTTTTTGCTTCTGCAATTCCGTTTATGGTTGTGCCTAAAGTATACAGGTAGGCATTTTGATCTGTTTTTATTACAAAGGTTACCAATGTGCCATTGGTTACTATGTTGCCATATTCGTCTTTAATAATGTCCGATGTAAAAGTGATGATCTGGTTTCCATCTGCATAATTATGAGCGCTAGCACTGCTAATGGAAAAATTTGTTGCATTATTTGGGTAAACTATTGTGGCAAGTTCTTTAGAGGTTGTACCGTTACACTCGGCCGTAACTAATATTCTGCCTGATTTTAAAGTTGACCTAACATTATAAAATGCGAAAAAACTCTCAGTTTCAATTTCTACTTCATCGATATTATCCTGAAACTGGTATTTTACGGTGACCTTAGTGCCATCGTCTAATGGGTTGTCAAAAGCGTCTGTGGGGGCAACGGTCAACATAGAGTAATCATTGTAGCCAGCCGTAACACTCCGAGGACCAAAATAAGATTCTATATAAGTGTCTTTTGGGGCGTTCGTGGCAATATCAAATTTTCCCTGTTTTATCATATGTCCATCCATTAGAAGTTCCCATCTACACGGACCGGCAACTCTGGTATAGTTTTTAGGAATATGGAACACCATGTTTTCTTTTTCGGATATCTCAGGGGACAAAAGCACACTTCCAAAGGCATTTTTAATGTGTAGTTTAAAATTATCAATGTCAATATCGGTTTTGAATACCATTGAAATAGCATCACCCGCAACGCTATGAGTAACATTAGAAACTATTTCAACGGTAGGTTGAGAGAATTCGGTAAGGTATTCTTCTTTTTTACCTGAACAACCAAGTAATATAAGTGCTAATATGTATAAGGCTGTACTGCGCATATTATTTTGGATTACCTATATAACTGTTAATCTCAAATTTCACATAGTCATAACCTTTGCCTTTAAAAGGTTGGCTCTGCTGTTTGCCATGAATCAATTTTCTGTCCGGAAAAATTTTATCTGCAATAGCTTTATTGGGCAACCCATTGACAAAACAATTTTCCAAACTGCTACTTATAACTTCTAAACTATCTAATGCCAGGGGTTTGTAATTAAAGAATTGTTTACGTTGAATACGTACCCCTTCTGTTATAAATTTATGATCTACCCAAAGTAACTCGCTATTTTCATCATAATAAGAAATGATCAATTGTGGTATGGTAACTTCTTGTACACCGGAGTTGAACAAAACACCCTCAAAACCCTGATCCGTATATTTTAGATCTTGTAATGCAACGTGTTTATATAAATCGGTATTTGCGGTATTACCAGCAGACTGTAAGTTAAACTTGGTCGGTTGTTCTTCAAAACTGACCGGCGTAAATTGGTCTGGATCAAAAGTAGGGGGTAAGGTGTCTTTTGTAGATGACCATGCTATACCCTCAAAGTTAATTTTAAAGGTAGTAGTTTCTTTTGGCATTAGCTTATGCTTAATTTGATGTTTGGCGTTATAATTAGCCAGTTCTTTATCATTATCATTGTATAATGTTGCTTTTATTACTACATCTGCGGGTGTATTATCTACATTTTGTAGCTCTCCAATTACACTGTATTGCCCCTTGTATTTTACCAATTTGGCAGATAAAATTTCTAATACGGGTTGTTTTAGAACATCTTCATGGTAGGTTTCTTGTGTGGTAATCTTTCGTCTACCATGATTGTAATAGGTTGTGCCGTTAGCTGTAAATAATTGGTCTGGCGGAATATCATTATCCACCTTAACAGATTTAATGTACCATTTGTTCTTACGTTTTACCAATTCATGATAATCATTATTGAAAACATTTTCCAAAGGGGTAATCCATCTTGTAGCTACTTTGGCCTTTGCACTATTTTCAGTCTCATCGTAAATTTCAATGCCTAAGGAATCCAGTTTTGCATAAGAACTTAGTATACCATCGGTAACTGAAACTTCTAGCATATACTGGGCTATATCAATATGGTCTTCTGGGTCAATATAAGAGTGTGCCGTAGAGAATTCTTTAAAGTCCAATGCATCATAATAGGATTCTACTACGTTAGTGGGTGACAACTGAGCAACATTTTTCACGTAGAATATATACATACCATATCCTAAGCAGATAAGTATCAGCAATGCCCACCAATGAGAAAAGGTTAATAATTTAGGAGGAAATCTGTTGTACGGCAATTCTAATTTCATGAAAGAATGTACCGGTGTCTTTCTGGATTTTAACAGTCTAACCCATATCATTTGGATATTTACAAATATAGCAATGAGCACGGTGGTTAACGGTATTACGCCCCACATGATCTTCATAATGGTAGGTACATCTTGTTTGGGCATAATTTGGGGTATGGGTGCAACATTAAGTTTTTCCCAAACCATGATTCCATTTTCTAATTGTTGCAAGCGCTGCCAACCGCAATAATAGAGTATAGGGTCATAGAACTTATCATTGGAGAAAATATACTTTAAGTTGTATTTCTCGGGTACGGTCAAAAACTGTTGTAAAGAACCTATACCTTCTACACCTCTAAATTTAGAGTTCTCAATTCTTTCAATGGCCCTTGTAGTCAATTCGGGCAATCGCCTTGCGGAATGGTAGTTGCCATCTACCGTCATGGCTCCGCTCTGGGCAGATAACCATGCCATTTGATCACCAAAGCCCAGTGGTAGATATCGCCATGAGTCATGCGAATCTGCACCCAAAAAGTTGACAATGGGCAACATTTTAATTTTAGCGGGTTGCGATGGTCTAAAATACCCCAAGGTCATGGTAAAGAGCACCATGAATAGCATTCCGCCTGCAATGAGACCGCCTAAGACCCTATGGTATACACCACCAAATTTAGATTGTATAAGTACCTTAAGGTCTCCTTCTACCATACGGTAGGCAAATTCTGCAAATATGGGCAATGCCATAATGGTAGCCCATAATGTAAATCTATCTAGGGTAAGAATATTAAATGCAGTTTCACCTAACATCATTAACGGAATAGGCGTAGTACCACCGGTTCCCAGAATGGTCAAAAGGGCAAATGACAATCCGAAGAATACATATCTTTTGCTAAAATATCTGTAAAAGAAATAAGGGAGTATAAATAGAAATACACCCCAAGGAATAATAAAAAATACCAGTCCAGATGAGGTTACCTCTAAGAAATTATCTCTAGATCCATGTGGTATGGCAACTTGGGTAATGGGGTTTCTTTTAGAATTGTACCAATAGGGAAAAATACAGAAAACCAGTAAAAAAATTGCGGTACCGCCAAACTTGGCTATACGCCAAAAATGCTGTAAAGTAGTACCCCAAAAGACTTTAAAGGTAAGCGCTTTATAAGAGTTTACTTTTTCTCTTGCAGCATCCATAACAGCCATACCCATTAATGGAGCTATAAAGAACACCATGCCGAACAAAGGGGTAACATGATGTGAGGTTACCGTAACCGCAAGCATGGTGGCCGAGGTTATAAAATATCTTGTTTTACCTGTTTTTATCCAAAGGTAAATTTCGGTCATTGCATGTAATAATATCGACAATGCAGAAACACTTGGCAGTTGCCCAAAAATGTGCAAGGTTTCTACAAATGTTGATGAAAATACGGCCATTACGGCACCGTAACCGGCAATTCTTCTGCTGCCTGTCATAAGAAGGGTATACCTATAGGCACCAGTTATAAAGAGTACGATGGCTATGAGTGCCACAGCATACATGCCAAATTTGAGTCCGCCAATGTATGAGAGAATTCCAATTAATTGATGTACTAACGGTGGGTAAGATTGTACTGTAAAACCGGTATACCATCTATACTCCCAAGGATCAAACCAGCTATTGGCATAATGGTCAGCAAAAAATAGGTGAATCAATGCATCGTAGGTAGACTCTAGAGTAAAAAAAATGGCAGAACCATGAAAAGCTAGCCCTACGATTAAAGCTAATATTAAGAGGGTGTTGGTTTTTTTCTCCAAAGTTTATATAAGCATCAAAGTCAATTAAAAGTACTAAATATAGCAGTTGAAGATTACATAGGAAAGCGATAATTCAAAATATTAGTAATATAATACTTACATGGTTGTATAATGAGCTTAATCGTAGTGATGATATTTAATATGGTCACCAATGTCCAAATGTGTATTTCTTAAAGGTGTTTTTGAAAGAAACTTCTTTTCATAGTCTATCTTTGTATTTGATTTAATAGGTGTTGAGCAAGATTCAAGTTTTTATTTTAGATACATTAAAAAAGCTATTCCAATATTTGGGCAGCACTCATTTTACCAAGTCGGTATTGACTGTAATTGCCGTAATTACACCACTGGGTATAGGTATTTCTACGGGTTATGCGGAAATAGGTGTGGCTATTTGTTTTGGTGCTTTTTGGTGTAACCCAAGTGATGTTCATGGCAGTTTTAAGCACAAGGTATATGGCATATTATTTTCTGCCGCTTTGGTTATGGTCGTTAGTTTTATAGGGGGTTACTTGCATTATTCTCCATGGTTGTCAGTAGTAATCTTAGGTGTGGTCAGCTTTGCAATTTCCATGATTTCCGCCTACGGATTTAGGGCTTCTCTTATTAGTTTTTCCGGTCTATTGGCATTGGTCATCAGTTTTGCGCATACTCCAGACCAGTTAAAAATTTATGAATTCTCTTTATTGGTAGGTCTTGGAGGTATGTGGTATCTGGCCCTGTCCCTTTTATGGTATAAGATAAACCCAAAAGGGCAGACCGAGGAAGTTTTATATGAAACTATTGGGAATACCGGTAAGCTATTAAAAAAGAGAGGTAAATTAATAGGTAAAAAAGCCAATAGGAAAAAACTCAAAAAAAGTCTTTTTTTACTACAGAGCGAATTAACTGAACAGCACAACACGTTACGTGAAATACTTATTCTTTCACGTAAGAATTCTGGTATATCGGTATATAACGGAAAGCGGGTTTTGGTTTTGGCTCAATTGATAGAAATGTTGGAAAATGCTGGTGCAAACCCTGTTAATTATTTAAAAATGGATGAGCAATTTCAAGGTTATCCTGAGTTTGCAAAACTGTTTCAACATATTATTTCAGAAATGGCAGAACAGTTACAGATGATCGCTGTAATTGGAAATAAGCCAACAAAAATTCCCAAGCACAATAAGCTGAAAACGCTGTTTAACGATTTGGATTACAAGATTCAAGAATTAGGAGGCATAAAAGATGCACAGGCCTATGAAGCTTTTATCATGTTTCAGAATTTTCTGGATTACCAAGAAAAACAGTTCGATAAAATTAAAAGAATCAAGTGGTTATTAAGTGATCATGATGTTGCGTCTGAAGAGTTTATAGATAAAGAAATATTAAAACACTTTTTAATTTCCCAAGATTATAGCCCGCGTATTTTGTTGCGTAACCTAAGTTTTAGATCTACCATTTTTAGGCATTCGTTGCGCATGGCAATTACCTTAATGATCGGTTTTGTTTTGGGTAACCTATTTTCTTTTCAGAATGCGTATTGGATCTTATTGACCATTATTTTAATAATGAGACCTAATTACGGTTTAACCAAAGCGCGCTCTAAAGATAGAACTGTAGGAACTATCATTGGCGGACTCATAGCCACTGTCATTGTGTTTTTGGTACAAGATGTTTATGCATATGCGATTTTGGCGCTCATCTCTTTTGTAATAGCGTTATCTATGCTTCAAAAGAATTATAAGGCATCGGCAATATACGTAACGCTCAGCATTGTTTTTATTTACGGTATTCTTCAACCAGATGTAATGACCGTAATACAATACCGTATTTTAGATACCCTTTTGGGGGCTGTGCTCTCGTACCTAGGTTTTTTGTTTTTATGGCCTAGTTGGAGTTTTCAAGAGATACGTAAAGATGTTGTCAAAAGTGTGGAGGCGAATAGAACATATCTGTCTGAGATTGCAAATTTTTATATTCATAAAGGCAATGTACCTACAAGTTATAGATTGGCACGAAAAAATGCATTTTTAGAGACTTCCAATCTTAGTTCTGCTTTTCAAAGAATGACGCAAGAACCGCATTCCAAGCAGAAAAACTTAAATGAAATTTATCAATTGGTAGAGCTAAACCATAATTTCTTATCCTCTTTGGCATCATGGAGTATTTATATACAGCACCATACAACTACAGAGGCTTCTGAACGTTTAAACAATATTATTACTAAGATCGATGAGAACTTAGAATCGGTATTGAAAATGTTATCTATTGATGCTGCGGATAAACAAGTTATAAATTTAGATGAGGTAATATCGTTTGAGAAACAACTGCCCAAATTTCAATCTGAAGAGGTGAATTTAAGTGCAGACGATTCACATAAATACAAAAGAAACCATCAAGAAGAACAACTGATTTGGGAACAGTTACGATGGTTGTATTCTTTAAGTGTCAATATGATGAAATTGACCTCTAGTTTATAAACAGTGTATTTAGGAAATAGGTTTTTATATTAATCATCAAAGTCCATAAATTCCTGTAGTTTTTCAAAGAATTGCCCAACATGTAGACCATCTGCCAAACCATGATGAACATGAACCGATACGGGCATTTTTTGAATGCCATCTACCGTATTCATTTTACCAAAACTAATTTTTGGGCAGCTGTCCGGAAAATCAAAATGCCTAGCATGGGAAAGTGATGTGAAATCTATCCAAGGTAATGATGAAAAATGAATTACATTTTCACCTGATAAAGCTGGCATTAGACTTTTGGAGTTTTTTACTTCTTCAATTCTAGGTGCTGCCAGGTCGCAAAAAGTATTAAAATCTTCATGATAATCAAGGTAGGAAAACCCAAAAGTACCATTTGATCTGTTAATAGTGGGCGATGCATTTATTACATCGTATTCATAAACCTTATCACCCTCAATACGGTATTTAAATGCTGTAATACTGTTTGCGGCTTTTAATGATTTATGCAAATAATACATGAAAAAGGAATATCCGTTTTCTTTTGATTTTTTGTAGGCAGTTGAACAATCTGTTTTAGCGGTAATGCCATAGAACGGTTCACTGAATTTTGAAAAAAAATTAAAGTGTTCTTTTCTAGACCATTCATGGATATTAAGTTCTTTTCGCATAGTATAATTTTTGCTCAATGAGATATTGAACTGCAAGATATTGGTTATTTTGAGTAATAAAATGTTTATTCAACGGTATGTCTAACAAGAACTTCATTATCTAAAATGACATTGGTAGTCCAAATAAATTGGGCATTCTTAATAGGGTCATCAAATAGCGTGGTGAAATTAGTATACGAAGGTTTGTTGTCCACACCAATGGTCTCATTTGTGTATGTTGATGCATCTTGCCAATCAGAGTCATCGAAATTGGTATGCATCCATCCTTCTGGTATTTGCCAATGTAAGGCGTAAAATTTGCTGCCGTCTTTTCTGCCATTGGTATCACAGTTTTTAGAATATCTATATGCACCATCTTCAGAAGTACAATTTAAATCTATGATAGGAGCCGTATAAAATGTTTGTGCTTTCCAGTCTTTGTTCGTAATGGCAATTGTTTCTTCTTTTCTATTTTTAATGACAGCCACCATACCGCCATCACCTGCATGAAAAGGTTTTCCCCTATTTTCTTCACAACCAATACCAAGGTGCTCTTCCCAATCTACCAATTTCATGGCTATGGTAAATGGTCTATTTACTTTAAATTTAATAACGCTTGAATTGAATTGCGTGAACGGAACTTTATCCTTGCCTACGGGTTTACCATTGACATACATTTCAAAATAATTGTCGGCAAAGATATATGCGGTAAAAACTTCCCCATCATTATCTATTTCAACAATATCCAAATCATTGTAATGAGACATAGCTTCTTGAGCAGTATTATAATTTTTTCCTTCGCACGCGTTGTATAAATCTATGGCAAACGGAAAATTTTCATTAGTATAGTTGGTTTCTGCCGGCACGGTCCATTTTTTTCCATCTGTAGAAGTAATTTCACCAACATCTGTTTTTCTACCACGATCACATTCGTAAATATCTTCTAGCAGGGTAGTGGCAATACCTTGGGTAACGCTTGCGGTGCCCTTATATGCTTTCGCCGTTAAAACGGTTGTGCTTTCATCGGTTTTGTTTTTTGGTTTATTTTCTCCACAACTATAAACTAAAAATAAAACTAGAAAAGGTAAGATGGTTTTAAAAGGATTGATATTCATTTTTAAATGTGTTGGTTATTTTAACTTGTTTAAAGTTATCGGTATTTTTAGAATAATAGAAGAACTGCTAGTTATTATTTAGCGTATTTAAAAGAAAAATACAGATGGTTTCTAACCATTTCAAAAAAAGAAAGAGTATTAAAATTCACCAATTTGATTTTGGCAATTAAAGTGAAAAATTAATTTTCAACGGCAGAAAGAGAAACGGGAATTTCATAAACCTGTAAATGAAAATAGGGTAGTGCGGCCAGTAAATGGTCAAAGATATCTGCCATAACATACTCATAGTTTTCCCAACGTTTATCTGAGCTAAATGCATATATTTCTAAGGGTATGCCTTGTGGCGTAGGTGGTAATTGACGAACCATTAAGGTCATTCCCTTATTTATGGCAGAGTGGGTTTCTAAATAATCGTTTACATATTTCCTGAACACTCCTATATTGGTCAAATTTCTACCGTTAATGGCAAGGTCTTTATTGATGTTGTTAGAGGTGTTGTAAGAATTGATCTGCTCGTTTCTGGTTTTAAGGTATGGCGCAATTAATTGTATTTTTTCAAATTCCTCCAGATCTGTTTCAGAAAGAAAATGTATACTTTTTTGACTTAAGATCAATGCGCGCTTAATTCGTCTTCCGCCAGAATCTTGCATACCACGCCAGTTCTTGAAAGAATCTGATATTAAGGCATAGGTAGGAATGGTCGTAATTGTTTTATCAAAATTCTGAACCTTTACCGTCGCCAATGAAATTTCAATAACATCGCCATCTGCACCAAACTTATCAAAACTGATCCAGTCGCCTATACGCACCATATCATTGATACTTACTTGTATACTAGCCACCAACCCCAGTATGGAATCTTTGAAAATAAGTAGAATAACGGCAGAGCCGGCACCCAGTGCGGTAAAGAACTTCCAAACTTGAATTTCGGTGATAATGGCGAAAATAGTGAAGATGCCTACGATCCAGGCAAAAATCATAAATACCTGTATGTAACTGCCCATAGGCTTATCTCTAAACCTTGGCTTGGTCTTTAAATAATCATTAATACTGGTAAAAACACTTTTAACTACATACAATGCAAGCACTACAAAAAGTACATGTAAAAATTTTAAAACAATTTCTGCGGCATAGTCAAAGCCAATAAAGGCAAAGGGTACAAATTCTATTAATATGCTTAACGGAACAATATGAGCCAAATATCTGGGCACCCTATTGGCTACCAAAAAATTATCGAAATTGGTTTTTGATTTTCTTGCTAGCCTTAATGAAACTGAACGTAGAACTTTCCAGATCAAAAGATCTAAAAACCAAGCCAACACTAATGCAACTATTAATAATATGGCTAAATTAAGATATGATGCGGCAGTAGTGCTTAGTCCAGCTTCTGTAAGATAATTAAAGAGTATTTTATGAAAATCGTCGTTCATTTATCATGTTCTTTCAACCATACAAAGGTACTATTTGTGAAAGCAACAAGTTAAACTGTTAAGGTAATTTTATTATTTACTATGTATGGCCAGTACGGGTACTTCTGCATAATAGCCCAGGTTGTTCAATGATAGTCTCCCAAAACCAAATCTTTCCCAAAATGACGGTTTTTTGTCTACATAACTGATCATATTTGAATGCCTTATAGCTACAAAACAATTTAATGCAATGGCCATTTTAACATTGCGCAAGGTGTTAAAGCTATGGGCTACGTCTTTAAGCTGTTTACGTAGTTTTACTTTGTTCCTCTTTTGACCAAAACTTAGGTTGCTCGGCTGTTCTAAACTAAGTACTTGTATGCTTGCGTTGCTTAGTTTGGCAATAGTAACCAAATATTCAATTTCAGATTTTTTAATGTTCGTATTAAAATTAGTGGTCAATACAATTTCTTTGGGTTGATTGAAATCTACATTGCCGGGAACAATTAATATTGGATTTTCCTTTACGTTCTTTAAAATTTCCAAGGTATGTTGACCATATGCTGCTTCGTTTTTGTTTGCCGAGCCTTTAGCTCCCAATACAAGTAAATCAAATTGTATCTTCTTGTTCAGGTTTTTGACTGCACTTAAAAGTGACATAGACTCAGATACTGCATAGAAACTATGCTTGGTATTTTTGTTTAAGCTATGTAATCTGGCAATGGTTTCTCTTAAACCTTTTTTAGAATTGTTTTCTGATGTTTTATTGAACGCTTCATCTGGATCAAGAAGGCTTAAACTATCAAGACCATATGTTTCTTTGGCATAGGCATGCAATATGTAAAAGCTACACTTTCTATCTTCAAACAGCTTTATAGCGTAAAGCATGGCATTCCATGAATTTTTTGAGAAATCTGTGGGTATTAATATACTGCTTTCCATACTGTACGTTTTAGTTATTGTTAATATTCTTTTATTAAATTCAATCCATGACTAGTATACTTGTCTTAGGCAATCATAATGTTTAAATTTTGTTTATCAACATAGAATGGTTTGTTGTAGTCATAATGCCATGTTCAGGTTAATATGTTCGTTTTCTTGCTCCACTTTTTCAATAGTAAGTTTTTGTTCCCCGACCGGAAATTCCCATTGAACGGTATCACCTTCACTATATCCCATAACTGCTGCACCCATAGGTGTAAGAATTGAGATTTTATTGTTTTTAATATCACTGTCCGTAGGCATTACCAGTTTAAACTTTTTGTGCCAACCGCTATCAGAAACTATGGTGACCATAGTATTTAACCGTATTACATCTTCGTGCATATCGTTAGCGTCTAAAATAATAGCAGTTTCTAGTTCTGATGCCAGCTTTTTAACAGATTTACGCAAGGTGTTATCTTTGTAATACCCAGATAGGTTCATTAATCTTTTAAGTACTACAAACTCTTTTTTTTCTATAACCAGATTTCCGTACTTCATATGCTGTGTTTTATGGTTGTACATTTAATTTTAATAGCTTGTCCATTGCCATTCTAAGCGTAGCCGAGAACATTGGCTAGCTTATTTCAAATAATTTCGACCACGCTCGTTGTGGCAGTATTACATATTAAAATTTTTTATTGTTTGTTGATCAACTATGTATATCAAGGAAAAATACCTCGTTGTACATAAGCTTCTTCCAATCTTTCAATAGCAATGATGAATGCGGCGGTACGCATATCCACATTTCGCTTTTTAGAGGTCTCGACAACCGTGGTGAAAGAGGTTGACATTTTCTTTTCTAATTTCTCCATAACCTCGTCTAACGACCATATTTCGCCATTACGGTTCTGTAGCCACTCAAAATAACTACCTATTACACCACCAGAGTTGCAAAGAATATCGGGTATAATTTCAATCCCTTTTTTTAGTAGTATGTTTTCGGCGTCTACATCGGTCGGTCCATTTGCACCTTCAGCAATTAAATACGCTTTAATCTTATTGGCGTTCTTTGCCGTTATCTGGTTGCCCAATGCGGCAGGAATACATATATCACAATCTAACGAGAAAAAGTCTGCGCTATCAATGGTTCTTGCTTTAGAGAAACCTAAAATACTTCCCTTATTACCTTGACTATAGGCCAGCAATTGGTCTACGTTTATACCTTCTTCATTGGTAATACAACCATATGCGTCTTGTACGGCAGTTAAAATAGCGCCTTCTTTTTCTAAGAAATAGGCAGCCCAGTACCCTACGTTACCAAAACCTTGAACAATGAATTTTTTGTCCTTTAGGTCAATGTTGTTATTTTTTGCCCAGAATTTTATAGTTAGAAAAACACCGTAGCCCGTAGCTCTATCCCTTCCTTTAGAACCGCCTGCACCAATTGGTTTACCGGTAACTACATGCATATTGGTGGAGCGTTCCGCCGGTGATTTGGTAGACATGTAGGTATCAAGTATCCATGCCATGGTTTGCGAATTGGTATTCACGTCTGGAGCAGGAATATCTAACTCAGGTCCAATATTGTCGCCCAAGGCATAGGTGAATCTTCTGGTAATACGTTCCAATTCGGAATCTGTATATTTCGTGGGGTCTAACTGTATTCCTCCTTTGGCTCCACCATAGGGCAAACCTGCTAAAGAAGTTTTCCAGGTCATCCACATTGCTAAAGCCTTGGCAGCATCTATATCTACTGTTGGGTGGTAACGTAGCCCACCTTTGTATGGGCCAAGAGAGTTGTTATGCTGCACTCTGTAACCGGTAAAGATTTCAACTTCACCATTGTCCATTCGTACAGGAAAATGAACAACAAATTCATTGTTGGTAACCTCAAGAATTTTTCTAATGTTCTTATTAAGGTCAATAATGTCTGCGGCATTATCAAACTGTCGCATTACATTTTCTAGCATACCTTGTTTAGGTGCTTTTTTTGGAGCTACTTTTGCTATCATTATATGTAGTTTAATACTAATTCATTATTTAATTCACTGCTAGACATTTCATTGGATATCACGGTAATGGGTTTGTTGGTGAAATCCATAAAATGAACATATTCACTGCACGAATGAATGTTATATTTATCTTTTGTGATCGAACAATAAGAATGGTGCGTACAAGTGGAGCATATGCTGCGCATATAATTTTTCATCGAGCTCATATTATGATGTATTAAAGTGTTCTTACTGTTGTTTGTTATTCTAAAACCGTCTGAGGTTTAAAAGGATAAAAAATTAACGCCAAAAGGGTAATGCCAATAAGTACTAATAAGGCAAATGCCAGTTTGGACATTAGAATATTGTTGTCTAAAGTTTTATTGGAAAGTTGAGTAAGTTGTTTGCTTTCTTCTAATTGTATTTTTGCTAGTATATTTAAATTATCATCTATTTCGGAAAGAGTTTTTAATGAGGTTGACCTTATGCTGCTTTGAATACCGTTATTGGATTGTAGCTCTTTATCTTCCAATATTCTTAGCTTTTTAAATTTGTCGGTCAGGGTATTTAAGGTATTATATTCGGTAGTGGTCAGTTCTGTAAGTGCCACTTCATTCAATAGATTTTCTACTTTTTTATTTTCTTCTTGGTTTAAAATAAAATCATGAGCTGTAAGTCTTAGTTCTTTTTCATGGAAGATGTTATTTAGCTGATAAATAAAATCTTGAACCTTAACCCTATCTTCATACACGGTATTTACCGTTGTTTGCAACGTAGTAAAATGTCTTTGGTACAATCTATTTGAACCCAAAACCAACAAAAAAGTGATGCCTAAAATAAAGATGGCATGCATTCTTTGCTGTGTTTTTAATTTTGAGAACATAAGTGTTATAGAGTTTATATTATGATTGTACATTTTGCGTTAATAGGAATCCACTTGGTGTTTTCTTAATAAATCAGCCAACCTATTTATAGAAGCCAAGTGGATTACATCAACCAACTAAAAAAAATTAAAGGACTTGTAATTCGCCTGAGTTGATAGCGTCTTTGTAGTCTGCAGTTACTACTGTATGACTACCAAAAAAACGACCACCATCATTTCTTTTAATTTTAATTTGTGTAGTACCGTCCTTTTTTTCCTTAACTGAGGTAACTACAACTTTCTCGCCATGGGCCTGCCTATAGTTGGCAATACCACCACGTTTGATTATAAAATTTTCTCTTGGAAAATCTATGTGTTTGTACTTGTGCGATTCGGGTTTTCCTATTTCAAAAACATCACCAACACGAACCTCTGGTTGTGTAGAAGTGTTGTCTTGAGCGGTTAACATACTTACTGAAAATAACAGGGCAATTGCATATTTTATCATAACTGAATAATTTTAGAATTAATTAATATTTGTTTTTAAATGGTTGAAACTTTAGGAGTGATTTTGTTGGCTTGGTTTGGTTGGATAACTTTTTCTATGACCAGGGACATCATTTCACCGGGTAGCCCAAATGAAATTCTATCACCTACGGCGCGACCTATTACCGATGCACCTAAACTGCTGATTACTGAAACTTTGTGCTGTTTAGCATTGCTTTGCTCAGGTGGTACTATGGTAAAAGTTTGATGTACGCCCGATGCTCCGGTAACTTTTATGGTTGAATTAATAGTTACTATGTCAAAAGGGATATCTGCAGTATTCAAAACCATGGCAATACCCATATTTTGAGCTAGAAGTTCTAACGCGTTTTTATGCGCATAATCTTCAATAGAAAGATTATTCTCTAGATGATTTTTAATAGCGATGAATTCGCTCTCTTCCAAAACTAGACTACCGTATTTCATCTACTGCATTTTTAATTGTACTACGTATTACCAAACAAGTGGTAGTAGCTTTATTGTTCGCAATAGAAAATGCAAAGGGTATGCCCTTAAAGTGATTATTTGAAAATATGTATTGTAAATTATTGATTATCAATAATTTACAATATTAAAAATAATTTTTGATAATACCTGAAGTGGGGAGTATTTACCCGATTGGGTAGAATTTCCCCGATTTTATTGGCACCGCCAAAGGGTATAATACGCTGAGGCTTGTCTCGAATTTAAAAGTTTGTTTCCTTTTGAATGCCTCATGGGCATGCTCTGAGGTGTTTTATTTTAGTTTTTCGCGTAAAGTTTTACGATCAATCTGAAGAATTTGAGCGGCTTTGGTTTTGTTTCCTTTCGTATGAACCAATACACGTTGTATGTATTCTTTTTCCATTTCATAAAGTGGACGTAACCCATTATCAGGAAAATCAATTTGATATTTTAAGGCTTCTGGCAAATCTTTTACTTTAATAATACCATCGGACATTATTACGGCGCGTTGAATAATATTTTCAAGCTCCCTTATATTACCGGGCCAATTATATCTTTCAAGAATTTGAAGCGCTTCAGGGGCAATACGGAGAAGGCGGTCCTTAAATTCTATGCCATATTTTCGTATAAACTTATCGGCTAAAATAGAAATATCGGATTTTCTTTCCCTAAGTGGTGGCACGTTGATCTCTACAACGGTTAACCTATAGTAAAGGTCTTCTCTAAATGAGCCGTTTTTTATTTCATCTTTTAAATTAGCATTCGTAGCGGCAATAATCCTTATATCTACTTTTTCAACTTTTTGAGATCCTACCCGTGTAATTTCCTTTTCCTGTAAGGCACGCAATAACTTGGTCTGTACTGCCAGTGAAGCAGTGCCTATTTCGTCTAAAAAGAGTGTACCGCCCTTGGCAGCTTGAAAAAAACCGTTTCTATTTTCATTTGCACCGGTAAAGGCACCTTTTATGTATCCAAACAGTTCCGCTTCTTGTAAGTTTTCTGGAATAGCCCCACAGTTTACTGCAATGAAAGGTTCTCTAGAGAATTTACCAGAATAATGTATGGCCCTTGCAACCAGTTCTTTTCCGGTTCCGCTTTCACCGGTAATTATAATGGTAGCTTTGTTGTCTTTGACCCTTTCTATAATATTCGTCACTTTTTTAAAAGCGACTGATTCTCCTACCATATCTGAATATAGGTTAGGGGAGGCAGTGGTAAAATTATGGTTTTTTCTGTGGGCATTTTGTTCAAATGCTTTCTCTATAGCGTCTTTAAGTTCGGATTTAGTAAAAGGTTTTGTCAAATAATCTGTGGCACCAGATTTTATGACTTCTAAGGAGTCTTCTACAGAAGGGTAGCCGGTTACCACCAATTTAGGAATCTCCGGGTAATGTTCATTTGCAAACTTCAGTAATTGTAATCCATCAATTTCTGGCATTTGAATATCAGTAATAATAAGATCTATAAAAGTATCCTTCAAAATAAACAAGGCCTCTTTAACTGACACCGCCTTATAAGTATGGTATCCCATAGCTTGTAAATGCCTTTGCAAAAGCTCTAGAATATCTATATCATCATCTACTATGAGTATGTTCTCTTTGCGCAAATCCATAATTACAATTTAGGAAAGTTGACCGTAAAAATAGTTCCTTTAGGCGTATTCTGTTCATGCTCTATGGTACCTTTATGGCTCGTAATAATACCATGAACTACACTAAGGCCTAAACCAGTACCTTCACCTATAGGTTTGGTAGTGAAAAAGGGTTCAAAAACCTTATCTTCCAATTCTTTTGGTATACCTTCTCCTTGATCGGCAATTTTTAAAAGAATATGATTTTCTGTATCTAGGACTTTTACTGAAATAATACCATTTTCTGGGGAATAATAAATGGCGTTCATAATTAGGTTGAACAATACTTGGGTCAATTGTACTGTATCTGCCTGTAAAACCAGATCTTCATTTTCATAAGTTGTTACTAGTTTAATTTTTTTATCACGTAATGATGGTGCTAGTAATTTTATAACGCTTGTTACAATAGGAATTAATTGAACCCTTTTCATTTCTTGCGGCATTTCGCAAGCAAAGAACATAAGTTTTTTAACGATTTCTCTACTAAAAATGGCACTGTCCATAATTTTTTCAAGATCTCTGACAGACTGCTTATCCGTCATTTTATCGGTAAGAAGTTCGGCAAAGCCAAGTATATTGGCCAATGGGGTATTTAATTCGTGAGCTATGCCAGCTGTAATCTCACCTAATATGTGCAAACGATCGGTTCGCTCCATTTTTCGTCTTGTAAGAGCTTCACTGTCACGAATTTGTTTACGTTCTATAAGATTGCCAACATCTAAGGCAACGTTGTTCAACAACGTTTGTTCCTCTATTAAAAAGTCATCAATACTATATTTTTCTGAAGGATAGCCAACCATTACCTCACCCTCTAACTTATTAAAGACTTTTATTTTTGAAGATAAACAGACCATATTTGGCTTAAAGTCGTCTGTTTGTACAGTGTATTCACCAACTTTTAGAAAAACTTCGGTTACTTGCTCAAATTGCCATGCCCGTTTTAAGCAATAAACAATGGCTTCTAAAGATGCATCAATTTGATCATAATCTGCATTTACGATAATAGAAGTTACCTCATATAAACAGGTTAGTTCTTTTACGCGTTCCTTTAATTTTGCCTCTGCCGATGTCATAACTATTGTTGTTCAATTTGCTTTATAAAGGTCAACAATATTTGGCAGAAATGAAATGTGCAATAGGTTAAACCTTGCTATTTTCATTCAAATTATGGTAAACTAGATAATTAAAAATTTTAAAAGATATGTGAAGGTTTAAGAGGCTTTTACACCATTAAAAATGAAATCCATAAATTGCTTTTCAAGTTCAATAGGGTTAATACTAGTATTGCTATTGTCTACATACTTGTTATAAGACCATCTCAATGACGACACTATACTATTTGTGGCAATTTCAATGTTCATAGGTCTAAATTCTCCTTTCTCTACACCGTCTTCCAAAATAGAGGCAATTTTAAAAATATAGTCTGATCTTTTGGCTACATATTCACTAAGTGCAGGCTCCTTTAAATTTCTCCATTCATTTGCCATAAGTGCCAGCTGGTATGGTTTTTCAAATGTGAATTGTATGTGTTTGGAAATTACCATTCTCAGCTTATCCTTTGGTGAAAAAGTTGAATCTATAATATTATCCATATAGGTTTGAAATTCTTTGGTAATCCCAATCACATAATTTTCTAAGAGGGCATCTTTAGAGTCTATATAATTATAAATATTAGCTACCTCAAAGTTCATGCGTTCTGCAATATCTCGCATGGTAGTGGCTCTAAATCCTTTTTCATGAATCAATCTCAAGGTTTCCTTGAAAAATAAATCCTTTTTTACACTCTTCGCCATCATAATACAAACATTATAAAAGTAATTAACAAACGTTATTCTTTTAATTAACAGTATAAATATAATTTTATTTCATTTTAACATTTAAATATGTAAGAAATTATTTGATTTTTATCCGTTTCATACGAAATGATCACTAAAACAATAATTATTGTCTGTATACTTTTGTAAGAAAATACATTATATCTTAGATTCACATACAGAAAGGGCTATTTGACAACAAATAATAATACCCTTATAAAACCATTGTTATTTTTGATTTATCATTAATTTTTTAATGAACGCTTGTTCATGTAAAAATTAAGACAATAATCTTTTAAGTAAAGAATTCGCGGAATATGAAACTAATGCACGCTTACTTCACAAGACAGAGAAATTCACAGAAGACGAAAATGAACAGATTTAATTTTTTGTTTAGTAGACTTTTAAGTCTATGTGCTAATCTGTTAAAGACAAATACATATTCTAAATATAAAAGCCCTGCATACTTACAATCTTGTCTGGTTGCAATTGTGCTGTTTTTTGCAATTGATGCCAATGGACAGAATTTTGAAAGCGTATCTATAACGGGTGTTTCAAGTGGTACCGTTGAAGATGCCTATTTTAATGCTACTTCACCTACTATACCGGCATTGGCTTTTGTAAGAGTTCAAAAAATTGGCGGTGCGCCAGGTAATGGACAGATTGCATATTCTAATACTGTAGATAATTTCTTTTATTTGAATCCTTCGAACAGTAATACCAATGCACCTTCAAGAATAAGAATTAGTTTTTTACAAGCGGATCAGACGACCTTGATACCTGTAAATGATTTTAGGATAATTATAAATGATATTGATGGTACCCCGGCTCCTGCTGATCCTAATGTACCCATAGAAAATGAAGCGGTGGGTACAGACTGTAGTAACTCCGTACGTTTTACGGCTACTGATATTCCCACGAATATTGCAATAGACACAACGCCGCCAACACTTTTGTCGGCAGGTACGGAATCTGAAGCAAATGGTCCTGAAAGTAATTTAATGTTCGAGTTTAATGATGTAAATTTTATCGAATTTGATATTTATGCCAACCCTGGATTTATAAAAGAATTTGATCTCAACCAAAGTGAATATCAGATCAATACATTTTTGTACTCTGTTTGTGTTGGTGATTCTGACGGCGATGGTGTGTTTGATAATGTTGATATTGATGATGATAATGACGGAATTTTGGATATTGTTGAATCTAATGGTAATGATCCCAATGGAGATGCTGATGGTGACGGCCTACCTAATTATCAAGATGTTTTAGATAATTCTGGGGATGGGGTTCCTACATATAATGCTAATGCCGATGGTAGTGTTACCAACTATACAGATGCAAATTCTGATGGTGTACCGGACGTTTATGAGGCTAGTCAAGATAATGATAGCTTTCCAAATCATTTAGATTTGGATTCTGACGATGATGGTATTCCAGATAATATTGAAGCTCAAGCTACAGGTACTTATGTAGCACCGTCTGGTAACGATTCCGATGGCGATGGTTTAGATGATAATTATGAAGGAACAGGTAACCAAGGATTAATACCTGTTAATACAGATGCTGCTTTTGTAACATCGGATAATGTTCCAGATTTTTTAGATCCAGATAGTGATAATGACGGAATACCAGATACGGTAGAAGCATATGATACCAATGGAGATGATATTCCGGAGATAACATTGTCAGGTAATGATACAGATTTAGACGGTATTGATGATAATTTTGATCAGAATGCTGGCGGAATAGATGACCCAGATGCAGCAACGAACAATAATCAAACTCCAAATACTTTTCCAGATGATGACCCAGCTGGTGGAGAAAGAGATTGGAGAGATCCAAGAGATAGTGACGGTGATGGTACAACGGATAACAATGATACGGATGATGACAATGATACCATTTTAGATGTAGATGAATATGCAGGTCTTGATCCTTTTGGTGATGAAGACGGTGATGGAATCTTAAACTTTAAGGATGTAAGCCAAGATGTAGGAAATACCGGTGATGGTACCACTACAATATATACAGATGCAGATGGCAATGGAGTTCCTGACGCTTACGATGTGGATAATGATGGTTTACCTAATCATTTAGATATAGATAGTGATGGTGATGGTCATTTAGATGCCACGGATCCAAATCCGTATGCACCAACGGCTCAAGATGAAAGTGCCAATGCTACCTTAGGCGTAGCTACAAATATTAATATTTTAAGTAATGATGATTATTTGCCAAATAATGATGCTAATAATCAAGGAACAACTGCAATAACCAGAGTTGGTGGTACTGCAGGCGGTACGGCTATTTTAGATGCTCTTACTGGTGAATTGGCATATACCCCTTTATTGACAGAGAATGGGTCAACAGTGACGGTAATTTACGAGGTCTGTAATACCGATCCGGACCCAGATGTTTGTGAAACCGCAACGGTTAATATTACGGTAACCAATGATCCGGATACCGATGGTGATGGTACGCCAGATTCTAGTGATGACGATGATGATAACGATGGTGTCCTAGATGGTGATGATAATGCACCTTTTGATCCAAGCAGTTGTCAAGATTTGGATAATGATGGTTGTGATGATTGTTCTGCTACAGCTAATAATGATTTTTCTGTAGGCGCTAACTTTGATCCTGCAAATGACGGTACGGATACGGATGGTGATGGATTATGTGATGCTGGTGACCCAGATGATGATAATGACGGAGTTTTAGATGGTGATGATAATGCACCATTAGATCCAAGTAGTTGTCAAGATTTGGATAGCGATGGCTGCGATGATTGTTCCGCTACCGCAAGTACGGATTTTTCTGCGGGTAATAATTTTGATCCTGCCAATGACGGAACGGATACCGATGGTGACGGATTGTGTGATAGCGGTGATACGGATGATGATAATGACGGAGTTTTAGATGTAAATGATAATGCACCTTTAGATCCTAGTAGTTGTCAAGATGCGGATGGTGATGGTTGTGATGATTGTTCGGCAACGGCTAATACCGATTTTTCTGCCGGTGCTAATTTTGACCCTGCAAACGATGGACTTGATACAGATGGTGACGGAATTTGTGATACTGGTGATACTGATGATGATAATGACGGAGTTTTAGATGTAAATGATAATGCGCCCTTAGACCCAAGTAGTTGTCAAGATGCAGACGGCGATGGTTGTGATGATTGTTCCGCTACGTCAAGTACCGACTTTTCTGCGGGTAATAATTTTGACCCATCAAATGATGGACTTGACACAGATGGAGATGGATTATGTGATGCTGGCGATCCTGATGATGACAATGACGGTGTTTTAGATGGAGCTGATAATGCACCTTTAGACCCAAGTGTTTGTCAAGATGCAGATGGTGACGGTTGTGATGATTGTTCCGCTACATCAAATACCGATTTTTCCGTAGGTAATAATTTTGATCCATCAAATGATGGTATAGATACTGATGGTGACGGAATTTGTGACTCTGGTGATGATGATGATGATAACGATGGCGTTTTGGATGGAGCTGATAATGCACCTTTAGATCCTAGTAGTTGTCAAGACTTGGATAACGATGGTTGTGATGATTGTTCGGCTACGGCAAGCACTGATTTTACAGCAGGTGCTAATTTTGATCCCGCCAATGACGGTACCGATACTGATGGAGATGGTACTTGTGATTCTGGTGATGACGATGATGATAATGATGGTGTTCTTGATGTAAATGATAATGCACCATTAGATCCTAGTAGTTGTCAAGATTTGGATAACGATGGTTGTGATGATTGTTCTGCCACGGCAAATAACAATTTTTCTGCGGGACCTAATTTTGATACTGCCAATGACGGTACCGATACTGATGGAGATGGAATTTGTGATTCTGGTGATGACGATGATGATAATGATGGCGTACTTGATGTAAATGATAATGCACCATTAGATCCTAGTAGTTGTCAAGATTTGGACGGTGACGGTTGTGATGATTGTTCGGCAACGGCAAGTAATGATTTTTCTGTGGGCAATAATTTTGATCCATCAAATGACGGTATAGATACCGATGGTGACGGAATTTGTAATTCTGGTGATACTGATGATGACAATGATGGTGTTCTAGATGGTGATGATAATGCACCGTTAGATCCAAGCAGTTGTCAAGATTTGGACGGTGATGGTTGTGATGATTGTTCTGCAACGGCAAACAATGATTTTACTGCAGGAGCAAACTTTGACCCTGCCAATGATGGTGTAGATACTGATGGTGACGGACTTTGTGACTCTAGTGACCCTGATGATGATAATGACGGTGTAGAAGATGGTTCAGATACTGCACCTCTTGATCCTTCTATTTGTCAAGATTTGGACAGTGATGGTTGCGATGATTGTTCAGCTACTGCAAACAATGATTTTGCTGCAGGTAATAATTTTGACCCTGCCAATGATGGTGTAGATACTGATGGCGATGGTATTTGTGATTCTTCGGATTTAGACGATGATAATGACGGTGTGGCAGATGGTTCAGATACTGCACCATTAAACCCATCAATTTGTCAAGATTTGGACAACGATGGTTGTGATGATTGTTCCGGCACCTCAAGTACCGATTTTTCTCCGGGAGCTAATTTTGACCCTGCCAATGACGGTACGGATACAGATGGTGATGGCTTATGTGATTCTGGTGATGACGATGATGATAATGATGGTGTTTTAGATGTTGATGATGATGCACCACTAAACCCATCAATTTGTCAAGATTTGGATAACGATGGTTGTGATGATTGTTCCGCTACGGCAAGCAATGATTTTTCTGCAGGTGCTAATTTTGACCCTGCAAATGATGGTACGGATACTGATGGTGATGGTTTGTGTGATTCTGGTGATACCGACGATGATAATGATGGGGTTCTTGATGGCTCGGATACCGATCCATTAGATCCTTCGGTTTGTCAAGATTTGGATGGTGACGGTTGTGATGATTGTGGGGCAACGGCAAGCAATGATTTTTCTGCAGGGGCTAATTTTGATCCGGCAAATGACGGTATTGATACTGATGGAGACGGAATATGTAACAGTAACGATGAAGATGATGATAATGACGGTATACTTGATGCTGTAGAAGGTACCGGTGATTTTGATGGTGATGGCATTCCTAATAATGAAGACCTGGACAGTGACAATGATGGTATACCTGACGTTGTGGAAACAGGCAATGGTAGTTTAGATCTTGACGGAAACGGATCTATAGATCCTGGTGAAAGTAATCATGGTTCTAATGGTATTCCAGATGTTGCTGAAGATGGTGGTACTGATGGAGCAGGTGTTTCTGGCACTCCTTTGAATAGCGATAATCAAGGCGGTCCAAACTTTTTGGACATAGATTCAGATAATGATGGTATAAAAGATTTAGTAGAATCACAGCCCGATGCTGGTTTGGTTCAAGCTTCTGGTGATGATACGGATAATGATGGTATTGATGATGCATTTGATGTTGATCAAGGAGGAAGTTTTACCAATTCACCGGTAAACACAGATGGAGATGTTCATCTGGATTATTTAGATTTGGATAGTGATAATGATGGTATTATAGATAATATTGAATGGCAATCCACGTCTGGTTACCAATCACCTGGTACAGATTCAGACGGAAATGGTTTAGCTGATAATTATGAAGTTCCGCCAGCCGGTTCTGGACAATCCATTAATGAACCTGAAAATTCCGATGGTCAAGGTAGTCCAGATTTTAGGGATACTGATTCAGATAATGATGGTGTTAGTGATACGGTTGAAGCATATGATATAGATGGAGATAATATTGCGGATACTACACCTTCAGGAACAGATGCTGATAATGATGGTCTAGATGATGCTTTTGATTTGGTTATTACGGGATCAAATGGTATTGAAGATACTAACGGGGCAACAAATAACAACCAAAATGTAAATGATTTTCCTAATGATCAAGATCCTTTTACTAGTGAAGTAGATTTTAGGGATGCCAATGTGCACTTGACTCCTATAGATACTGATGGTGATGGTGTTAATAATAGTGTAGATAAGGATAATGACAATGATGGTATTTTAGATTATGTGGAATCATTAGGTTTTGAACCTACCGATACCAAAGGAGATGATTGTGGTATTCCCCCCGGTTCCTTTGTAGGTGGTTCTTATATATCTTCTACCGGTAGTGGTCCGGGTACTGTTGGTGCCGAGTATCGTTTCTCTACAGTGGTGACTTCATCTCTTGGGGTGTTAGATGCAATTGTAGCTATAACCGATATTGACAATGCAACCTTAACTTCTATTGATAATGGTGGTTTTGGCAGCAATGACGCTTGGCAACCTAGTTTTGATGTAGGTGGTGGTGTCGGTGATGTTGGTAGTATGACCTTTAATATTAGGTTGGTGGCTACCGGCACGGATTTTCAGGTAAACCTTATTCGTTTCGGAGGTGTTATTTATGATATTGATGGAGCTAATACCGAAGAAAGCGTTACACTTGCAAGACCTGGTTTATATGCTGTTGATGGTAATACTTTGTTGAATATTTCAGAGAATTTGGCAACGGGTACCACAACATTTGAAGGACCTCCACAAACATGGTCAGGTGTAGATTTTGGACCAAGATTGGCTGTATATTTCAATTATTATGAAACTACCAATTTCACAGTAACATTTTCGGGTGAACTACAACCAGGATTTTCATCAAATGATTATTTAGGTTCCATTTTGTTTCAAACTTGTGATATCAACGGTTTGTTCACTTCATCGAATAATACTATGGCTGCTAACTCTGCTGGTTCTCCCTCGGGAACGCAATCGGGTCCTGGGTCTGCACCGGTATACACTATAAATGAAGGTATAGATAGTGATCATGATGGTATAGAAGATCATTTGGATATTGACTCTGATAACGATGGTATTCCAGATAATGTAGAAGCACAAACTACAAGTGGTTACGTAGCAAGAAATGCAAATACAGATGGCAATGGCAATGATGATACTGATGGCGATGGTTTAGGTGACGAATATGAAGGAGCAGGGGATGAAGGTGTTTCCCCGGTAGATACAGACGGTGACGGAATTCCGGATTATCTGGATTTGGATACCGATGGCGACGGACTTTCGGATACTGAAGAAGCTGGTTTTACAACGGCGTCCAATAATTTGGATAATGATCATGATGGTTTGTTTGATGATTATGATGATGTAGATACTACAGGTTTACCGTTCGATTCTAATGATGATCAAGACAATGGGGCATCTGATCTACCGAACAACGCGGTGATTACCACCTCAGAAGTAGATTACAGAGAAGACGGTATAGATGATAATGATTTGGATGGCATTGCGGATTCTGTTGATTTAGATGATGATAATGATGGTTTACTGGATACGGAAGAAAGTCCGTCCGGTTTAGATCCAAGTGCAGATGCAGATGCAGATGGGGTACTCAATTATCTTGATCCTGATTTAGGTGTAGATGATAATGGAGACGGTATTATTGATAGTTTTGATACCGACGGTGACGGTGTTCCAAACCATTTTGATTTGGATGCTGATAATGATGGTATTTATGATGTGGTAGAATCTGGCAGTGGTCAACCCTTTACCAGTGGAAGGTTAGACGGAGCTGTGGGTACGGATGGTATTCCAGATTCTGTTCAGGCTAGTGGTCAACAAGATAGTGGTTCAGTGAATTATACACTGCTGGATTCTGAGGCAACACCAGATGGTATTGCTGATTACTTAGAGTTGGATGCGGATGGAGATTTATGTAATGATGTTATAGAGGCAGGTTTTACAGATGATGATTCAGACGGAGTTTTAGGAGATGGTGCGCTTGTGGTAGATACTGATGGGGTTGTGACCGGAACCAATGTGGTTGACGGATATACTACGCCAAATAATGTGGATAGTGCTACTAATACTGATTTCGACTTTCAACAACCAGGGGAGACGGCTACAATTGCATCAAGTGCTGAACAACCACAAGATGTTTTAACCAATGGCAGTTCACCAGAAACATTTACCGTAACGGCATCTGGAATTTCCTTGGCATATCAATGGGAGGTAGATGATCAATCAGGTGGAGGTTTTGAAGCTATAGATGATGCAAATGGAACAGATATTTACACGGGTAGTACAACGGAGACATTAACCTTGACCGGTGCTACCGTAGCTCAAGACGGATTTGAGTATAGGGTGATAATTACAGATTTAACTTTTGTATGTTCTCCGTTAACGTCTGATGTTGCTTTACTGACTATTGATGTAACTGCACCGACTATTACTATAGATGTAGTTTCTACCGATGATATTATCAATGCGGTTGAAGATGATAGTGACGTTACCATTAGTGGAACAACCACAGGGGCTGAAGACGGTCAGACGGTAACAGTAACCTTGAACGGACAAACATATACAACCACGGTAACGGGTGGTGTATGGTCGCTGGATATTCCGGCAGTGGATGCACAGTCTTTAGATGCTACGGAAACAATCACTGCAGATGTTAGTGACCTGGCAGGAAACCCGGCAACAAAGGCAACAAGGGATATTGAGCATGATGATACCGCACCTACAATAACCATAGACGTGGTATCTAACGATGATATCATTAATGCTCTTGAAGATGATAGTGATGTTACTATAAGTGGAACGACTACTGGAGCTGAGGATGGTCAAACGGTAACAGTAATTTTGAACGGAGAAACGTATACGACTACGGTAACTGGTGGTGTATGGTCTTTAGACGTGCCTGCAACTGATGCACAAGCACTGGATCCTACAGAAACCATTACTGCAGATGTAAGTGATTTTGCTGGTAATCCGGCAACTCAGGCTAATCATGATATTATTCATGATATTACGCCGCCAACCATTACAATTGGTGTAGTGGCTAATGATGATATTATTAATGCTTTGGAAGATGATACCGATGTAACAATAAACGGTACAACAACTGCCGAGGACGGGCAAACCGTTACAGTAGTCTTGAACGGAGAAACATATACCACTACCGTAACTAGTGGAACATGGACTTTAGATGTGCCTGCGGCAGATGCACAGGCATTGGATCCTACGGAAACCATTACGGCAGATGTAAATGATGTTGCGGGTAATCCGGCTACACAGGCAACAAGAGATATTGAACATGATGTTACGGTACCAACGATAACAATAAATGTTGTAGCTGTAGATGACATCATAAATGCAGTTGAAGATGATAATGATGTTACCATAAACGGAACAACAACAGATGTTGAAGACGGGCAGACAGTAACTGTAGTGCTGAACGGGCAAACATATACAACTACGTTAACTGGTGGTGTTTGGACATTAGATGTGCCTGCTGCGGATATTCAAGCATTGGGTACTACACATACAATAACGGCTGATGTGAGCAACGATGCTGGTAACCCTGCCATACAGGCGACCAGGGATATTGAGCATGACGCTATTGCCCCAACTATAGCTATAAATGTTGTTTCTGCAGATGATATTATCAATGCGGTAGAGGATGACAGTGATGTAACGATCAGTGGAACTACTACAGGTGCCGAGGATGGGCAGATCGTAACGGTAACCTTGAACGGTCAGACATACACGGCAAGTGTAACTAGTGGTACATGGAGCTTTGATCTACCTGCGGCGGATGCTCAGGCATTGGATCCAACCGAAACGATAACTGCAGATGTAACCGATGTAGCAGGTAACCCTGCCACACAGGCAACTAGGGATATCGAGCATGATGTTACAGCGCCGACCATTACTATAGATGTAGTATCTAACGATGATATTATCAATGCTGTAGAAGATGATAGTGACGTGACTATAAGTGGTACGACCACTGGTGCCGAAAATGGTCAGACAGTAACCGTAATTTTGAACGGACAAACCTATACGTCTACTGTTACAGGAGGTACTTGGAGCTTTGATCTACCTGCAGCCGATGCCCAGGCATTGGATCCAACCGAAACGATAACTGCAGATGTAAGCGATGTAGCAGGTAACCCTGCCACACAGGCAACTAGGGATATAGAGCATGATGTAACTGCACCGACCATTACCATAGATGTGGTATCTACCGATGATATCATCAATGCATTGGAAGATGATAGTGATGTAACGATCAGTGGTACTACAGATGCAGAGGACGGGCAAACTGTGACGGTAACCTTGAACGGTCAGACATACACTGCAATCGTAACAGGAGGTACCTGGAGCTTTGATCTTCCTGCTACAGATGCACAGGCATTGGGAGCTAATGAAACGATCACTGCAGATGTAAGCGATGTAGCGGGCAACCCTGCCACTCAGGCAACTAGGGATATTGAACATGATGTAACTGCACCTACCATTGCTATAGATGTGGTATCTACCGATGATATCATCAATGCGGTTGAAGATGATAGCGATGTAACGATCAGTGGCACTACAGATGCAGAGGACGGGCAAACTGTGACGGTAACCTTGAACGGACAGACATACACAGCAAGTGTAACTGGCGGTACTTGGAGCTTTGATCTTCCTGCGGCAGACGCACAGGCTTTAGACCCAACCGAAACGATCACTGCGGATGTAAACGATGTAGGGGGCAACCCTGCCACTCAGGCAACTAGGGATATAGAACATGACGTAACTGCACCTACCATTAGTATTGATGTGGTATCTACCGATGACATCATAAATGCGGCTGAAGATGATAGCGATGTGACCATTAGTGGAACTACAGATGCCGAAGACGGACAAATTGTGACAATAGTGTTGAACGGACAGACATACACAACAAGTGTAACTGGCGGCACTTGGAGTTTTGATCTACCTGCAGCAGACGCTCAGGCTTTAGATCCAACCGAAACGATCACTGCAGATGTAAGTGATGTGGCAGGTAATCCTGCCACACAGGCAACCAGGGATATCGAACATGATGTTACAGCGCCGACCATTACTATAGATGTAGTATCTACCGATGATATTATCAATGCTGTAGAAGATGATAGTGACGTTACTATTAGTGGTACTACCACCGGAGCCGAGGACGGGCAAACCGTAACGGTAACCTTGAACGGACAAACCTACACTGCTGTAGTGACTAGCGGTACTTGGAGCTTTGATTTACCTGCGGCAAACGCACAGGCTTTAGACCCAACCGAAACTATCACTGCGGATGTAAGCGATGTAGCAGGTAACCCTGCCACTCAGGCAACAAGGGATATCGAGCACGACGTGGCTCCACCTACAATAGCTATAAATGTAGTGTCTACGGATGACATCATAAATGCATTCGAAGAGAATAGTGATGTAACCATTAACGGAACTACAGATGCGGAAGACGGACAGACCGTGACGGTAACCTTGAATGGACAGACATATACGACCACGGTAACGGGTGGTACTTGGAGTCTGAATGTACCAGTTGTAGATGTTCAGGCATTGGACCCAACGGAAATCATTACTGCTGACGTAATTGATGTTGCCGGTAACCCTGCCACACAGGCAACTAGGGAAATTCAACATGATGTTATTGCACCGATCATTACCATAGATGTGGTATCTAACGATGATATCATCAATGCGGTAGAGGATGATAGTGATGTAACGATCAGTGGTACTACCGATGCAGAGGACGGTCAAATTGTGACTGTAATCTTAAACGGTCAGACCTACACAGCAAGTGTAACTGGCGGTATTTGGAGTTTTGATCTACCTGCAACAGACGCTCAGGCATTGGATCCAACCGAAACGATCACTGCAGAAGTAAGCGATGTAGCCGGTAACCCTGCCACTCAGGCATCTAGGGATATCGAACATGACATAACTGCACCGACGATAACCATAGATGTGGTTTCTACCGATGATATTATCAATGCTGTAGAAGATGATAGTGACGTTACTATAAATGGTACGACCACTGGAGCAGAGGACGGGCAAATTGTGACAGTAGTGTTGAACGGACAGACATATGCGACAACGGTAACGGGAGGTACATGGACCTTTGATCTACCAGCTGCCGATGCTCAGGCTTTGGACCCAACCGAAACTATAACTGCAGATGTAAGTGATGTAGCTGGTAATCCTGCCACACAGGCAACAAGGGACATTGAACATGATGTAACGGCACCTACCATTACTATAAATGTGGTATCTACCGATGATATTATCAATGCGGTTGAAGATGATACCGATGTAACGATCAGTGGTACTACGGATGCCGAGGACGGGCAGATTGCTACAATGACCTTGAACGGACAGTCTTACACTGCAATCGTAACAGGAGGTACCTGGAGTTTTGATCTACCTGCAGCAGATGCCCAGGCATTGGATGTAAATGAAACCATTACTGCTGATGTATTTAATATAGCAGGTAACCCTGCACCGCAAGCTACACGTGAAATAACGCATGATGTAACGGCACCTACCATTACTATAGATGTGGTATCTAACGATGATACCATCAATGCAGTTGAGGATGATAGCGATGTAACGATCAGCGGTACTACGGATGCGGAAGACGGACAGATCGTAACAGTATCCCTGAACGGACAGTCGTACACCGCAGTCGTAACAGGAGGAACTTGGAGCTTGGATATTCCGGCAACAGATGCACAGGCCTTGAATGTAAATGAGACTATTACAGCCAATGTGAGTGACCTAGCTGGTAATCCTGCAGTGGCGGTTACTAGAGACATCGTTCATGATGTAGTAATTGGAATCGATATTGATACACCTATAGAAATAGATGATATTGTTAATGCAGTTGAAGATAATGATGTTGTTATAACAGGTACAACCACCGGTGTTGAAGATAATCAGATTGTTACAATTACTTTTGGTGACGGTGTAAATACAGTTACATCAACCGCAACTGTAATATCTGGAGTATGGACTGCTAGCGATGCAGATATTTCGACATTGACAAATGGATCTATTTTAGTAAATGCAGAAGTGTCTGACATACCGGGCAATAATGCTGTTGATTCCGAAACTGTAATTCTTGATAACACCGCACCAATAGCTGATAGCTTTAGTACATTCGATATTGATCCGGTATTGACAGGTAATGCAAGTGCCAATGAATCTCTTGTTATTGAACTAGATACGGATGGTGATGGATTAACGGATGTAACCTATAGCGTAATTGCGGATGCTAATGGCGAATGGAGTTTAGATACGGGTATGGCAACCCCTACGTCTGGTAATTTCCCTGTTCTTACTGATGAGGATGTTATAGAAATAATTGTTACCGATGCTTCTGGTAATTCTGGTAATGGTACGGTTACGATATCTGAGGATTCTGATAATGATGGACTTACCAATAACGAGGAAAGTGATTTGGGAACAGATCCTAATAATCCTGACTCTGATGGTGATGGTATTGTTGATGGAGAAGAAGTTTTGGTTGATAATACCGATCCTTTAAATGATTGTGACCATGTTGATGGTATGCCTTTGGGAGCAAGTGATTGTGATAATGACGGATTGACCACAGAAGAAGAAGTGACATTAGGAACCGATCCTAATAACCCTGATACTGATAATGATGGTTTAACCGATGGTGAGGAAGTAGACTTGGGTACAGATCCAAACAATCCCGATACCGATGGTGATGGAATTACAGATGGTCAAGAAGTTTTGGATAATACTGATCCTTTAGATGCTTGCGATTCTATAAATGGAACCCCTATTGGAACTTCTGATTGTGATAATGATGGATTGACTACCGATGAAGAAAATTCTTTGGGTACTGATCCTGAAAATGAGGATACTGATGGTGATGGCATCAATGATGGCCAAGAAATAGAGGACAGTACCGATCCACTTGATGGGTGTAGCTCTATTGGCGGTACTCCACCACAAGGTACGGCGTGTGATATTAGCATTGAAAGTGACCTTGTGAATCCAAACACTAACGGTGGTGTCTTTACAATCAATAATATAGAATCATTCCCAAATAATACAGTGAGAATATATAATAGATGGGGTGTGCTGGTTTTTGAAACTAACGGATATGATAACAATGGTAATGCATTTAGAGGTATTTCCAATGGTAGGGTAACGGTGAAAAAGAATGATGAATTACCAGTTGGTGTATACTACTATATAATTGATTACGCCAATGACCAACAGTCTAAATCAATGAACGGTTACTTATATATTAACAGATAAAAAAAAGAACCCCCAACAATAAATTAACTATGAAGAATCTATTTATAACTTTATTTTTACTTGTAGCATCCTTTTGGACGATAAGGGGGCAACAAGATGCCCAATATACACAGTACATGTATAATACCGTTGCTGTGAACCCGGCATATGCAGGGTCAAGAGGAGTTCTTAGTATTGCAGCCTTACATCGATCACAATGGGTAGGGTTAGACGGTGCACCAACAACGCAGACCTTGAATATAAATAGCCCTATTTCGGATAGAGTGGGACTTGGACTGTCTATCGTAAACGATGAAATAGGAAACGGTACAAACCAAGATACTTATTTTGATGCGGTATTTTCTTATACCGTACCTACATCCGAAGAAGGTAAACTATCTTTTGGGTTAAAGGCGGGCGGTCATTTTTTGAACATAGACTTTAATAGACTAAGAAATTATGATCCGTCTAATGCGGCCGTTGGGCAAACCAATATAGATAACAAGTTCTCACCTAACTTTGGAGCCGGAGTTTATTACCATACGGAACAGTTTTATGCAGGACTTTCAATACCCAATTTTCTAGAAACGGAGCATTTTGATTCTGGTGGAAATAGTAATTCTTATATAGCTCAAGAAAGAATGAATTGGTATTTGATAACAGGCTATGTTTTTGATATTAATCCTGATTTAAAATTAAAACCGGCATTACTTTTTAAGGCTGTAGAAGGTGCGCCATTGCAAGCTGATCTTTCTGCAACCGTTTTACTTAATGATACATTCTCCTTGGGTGCGGCATATAGATGGGATGCAGCCATGAGTGCACTTGTGGGATTTCAGTTGAACGAAAAATTAATGTTAGGTCTTGCATATGACCGTGAAATTACCGAATTGGGAAGTACATCGTTTAACGATGGGTCATTTGAAATCTTTCTAAGATTTGAATTTTTAACCCGCTATAAAAATATATTGGCACCAAGATTCTTTTAAACCTATTAATTATGAAGTATAGAATAAATAATATAAAGTGTTTACTAGTCATAGCATTATCATTTGGCAGTATGCTTAATGCACAGGATAAGAAAACAAAAAGGGCCAAAGCGGATTTTAATAGTTATGCTTATGCAGAAGCCATTGAATCTTACGAGGAATTGGTAAAAGAAGGTTATACTTCAGAAGAGATTCATAAGAATTTGGGAGATGCGTATTATCAAAAAGGAAATTATAATGCCTCAGCATACTGGTATGAGCAATTATTTGCAGAGCCACAGATAAATGTGGATACTGAATATTTGTATAAATATGCTCAGACCTTAAAATCAAGTGGGAACTACGAACTATCTCACGTTTGGATGCAAAAGTTCGCAGAACAAAAAAAAGGAGATATAAGAGCTATTAAATTCCAGGAAAATAAAGACTATTTAGATAAAATAAAGGAAAATAGTCAAAGATATGATATAAAGAATATTCCCGTGAATTCTGCTTCTGCTGATTTTGCCCCGTCCTTTTTCGGAGAGCAATTAATTTTTTCTACGGCGAGAGATACCGGTAGAATTTTAAAAAGTGTTCATAAATGGAATAATAAGCCATTTACAAATTTGTATACTACCAAAGTAACCGAGAATGGTGAATTTAGTGTTGCTGAAAGGTTGTCCAAAAAATTGAATAAAAAGACCCATGAGAGTTCTACTGCTTTTACAAAAGATGGTTCAACTGTTTACTTTACAAGAAACAATTCTAAAAATGGAAATTTTCTTAGGGATAAAGAAGGTCTAAGTAGATTAAAGATCTATAGGGCAACTTTAAATGATGGCGAATGGGAAGATATTATGGAACTTCCTTTCAACAGCGAGAATTATTCGGTAGCACACCCTACTTTAAGCAATGATGAGAGAAAACTTTACTTTGCTAGTGATATGCCAGGAACTTATGGGCAATCGGATATTTTTGTTGTTGATATCAACGAGGACGGCACTTTTGGAACACCCAAAAATTTAGGCAATGAAATAAATACAGAAAGTCGAGAAACATTCCCCTTTATTACCGAAGATGAGGTACTATATTTTGCATCTGACGGGCATCCAGGACTAGGTGGTCTAGATATATTTGCCACCAAAATTGATGATATGGATGCCTTATATATTTTAAATGTTGGGGAACCTGTAAATAGTGTGCAAGATGATTTTTCATTCATTATGGACCAAAAGTTAAAAAAAGGATATTTTGCATCTAGTAGAGAGGGTGGTGTTGGTAGTGATGATATCTATAGTTTTACAGAAACAAGACCTTTAGATCTACAATGTAGTACAGAACTTACAGGGGTGGTCAAAGATGAAAAAACAGGTGGACCTTTAAAAGATGCGGATATTAAGGTATACAATAGTAAGAATGAATTAGTATCTAGTTCAAATACCAATGGTACTGGAATGTTTACCACTGAAGGCAATTGTGCAAAAGGCAACTATAAGATTTTGGCTTTCAAAAAAGATTACGAAGAAGGCGAAAAAATCGTAGTTACGAAAAAAGGTAAAGATTTCAATGATATAGAAATTATTTTAACGCAGATTGACAAATCTGCACCAGTGGGCACAGACCTTGCTAAATACTTGAACATAGATCCAATTTACTTCGACTTTGACGAGTATTTTATACGAGAAGATGCAAGTATCAGTATTAATAAGGTATTGGCTTATTTAAATGAATTTCCATCTGTTAAGGTACAGGTACGCTCACATACAGATTCTCGTGCGAATGATGTGTACAATAAAAACCTTTCAGCAAAGAGGGCTAAGGCAACTGCAGATTATTTAATTAAAAAAGGCATATCCAGTGACCGTATTACGTATGAAGGATATGGTGAGACAGCGTTGGTAAATAACTGTAGCAACAATGTGCCTTGTAGCAAAGAAAGCCATCAACTAAATAGGCGATCAGAGTTTATAGTTGTAGAATAAACATTAAAATAAAAAAAATAAAAAAGTGGAAAAGAACTCAGTTCTTTTCCACTTTTTTTTAATTAAAATTTTTGCTGTTAGCAAACCTTCTTAAATTATATATTTTAAGTATCGACTTTAAACAAAAAAACCTTTCAATAGAAAATTGAAAGGTTTTTTGTGACCTGGCTGGGGCTCGAACCCAGGACCCTCTCCTTAAAAGGGAGATGCTCTACCAACTGAGCTACCAGGTCAAAATTTAAAAAGAACGTACTAGGTCAATGAGAGATTGAATCAACTCAAAGGTTTAAATAAAAAAGCCTCTTTTTTTTGAAGAGGCTAATATTTAGTTGTGACCTGGCTGGGGCTCGAACCCAGGACCCTCTCCTTAAAAGGGAGATGCTCTACCAACTGAGCTACCAGGTCAATAAGTCATTTTAGAAATTTGTTTCCCTCAATGCGGGTGCAAATATACGTCGATAACTTTATTTTGCAAGTCATTTTAGAGATAAATTTATTTTTTTTTGAAAACCCTATTATTTAGTCCAATTTTGTACAAATGAAAGAAGTGAAAATAGTTTTGGTAGGTTACATGGGAAGTGGTAAAACCACTGTGGGTAGAATCGTTGCTAACCATTTGAATGTTAATTTTTTAGATTTAGATGCTTTTATAGAGGAAGGTGAGAAAATGAGCATAGCATCTATTTTTAAAGAAAAAGGAGAGGTCTATTTCAGAAAAAAAGAAATAGAATATCTCAATAAAGTATTTTTAAAAGATGAGAGTTTTGTGCTATCATTAGGTGGAGGTACGCCTTGTTTTGGAAATAATATGGAGTTCATAAATAGTAAGACACCTAATTCTTTTTATTTAAACGTTGGCATAAATGAACTTGAAGAGCGTTTGGCAAAGGAAAAAGAGCATAGACCTATGATTTCTCATTTAGAAGATGACAAGTTAACTGAGTTTATTGGCATGCACTTATTTGAAAGAAGTTACTTTTATAACAAAGCGCACCATAAAATTAAAAGTAATAGGAATACCCCAACAGAAATCGCGGAGATGATCGTAAATAAATTAGTCTAAATACACCCTATCATTTTTGGTTTCAAAATGAACGTTTACATGCTCCTGTAATGAGGTGGATAGTGAAATTCCTTTATAATCCGCTTTTACAGGGTATTTTTTATGGTTTCTATTTACCAAGACTGCAGTTTTAAGCTGTTTTAAAGGTGTTTTAAGAAAATGATGAACTCCATATATCAATGTAGTACCAGAATTAAGGACATCATCTACTAATACAACGGATTTATTCACGAATTCCTCTTCGGCAATTGAGGTACGTACACCGCTTGTTAGGGGGTCTTTTTTATCCATTGATAACTTGCAAAGTACAATTTTTGCTTCAGTAATCTTCTTAAGTTTTGCCACGATTTTTTTTGCAAACTGCAGTCCGCCACCTTCTATACCCGCTATTATAATTTCTTCTTCATAAACGTTGGCTTCATAAATTTGATAGGCTATACGTTCAATTTTATGTTGAATCTGTTGATGTGAAAGTATATTTTGTTGCATGGGTTTTTCTTAAAACAATAAAGATAGTTATGTTTTTAAAAGTATTTGCTAATCGTGAGATTCTTTACTTGAATTATCGGGCGTTTGGTTTTCTTCTTTATTTTCGTTTGAGGGAGTGTCTAAAAAGTCGTCAATATCACGACGGTCTTTTTTTGTAGGTCTTCCAATACCTTTTTTACGATAATAATCTTTAGAATATTGCAAAAGCTCATTATGTTCAAAGGCTTCTTTTGGTGTGGTATCTTTTCTATAAATATTCACCAATTTAGCACCTACACGACTGGGCGGAATGTCAAGTACCGTTAATTTGTAGTCAATTTGATTTTTTCGTGCTACAATTTCATCCATTGGATATACTTCCCTACCTGGTTTGGCGGTAATACCATTTATTTTTACGTGACCTTTCTTACAGGCATTGGTGGCAATGTTTCTAGTTTTAAAATAGCGTGTACTCCACAAGAATTTGTCTATGCGCATTATGACCGGCATTTCTTTGTTAACTTCCAAACAAAAATAAGGGAAAATTGTATCTTGCGCGTTTAAAATAAATTATTGATGAAATTGAGAAATGCTTATTTGTTAATAGCTGGTTTGCTTATACTGGGGTCATGTAAAAATGATGATGATGCTATTGGTGAAATTGTGCCGCCAAGGTTATTAAGTGAGGTTACCGAAGAGGATGATGCCGAGATAATTGAGTTTTTAAAAACGCATTTCTACAATGAAGATGAGTTTGAGACTCCACCTGAAGGATTCGATTTTAAAATAAGGTTTGATACTATTGCTGGTGAAAATAGCACTAAACGATCAATTTATGATAGTCCTAATTTAATTACACAAACCATTACGGTTGATTCTGAAGACTTGGGAAGAGAAGATGATAATGAAGTTATTGATCAAACACTGTATACGTTAGTAGCTAGACAAGGTGTTGTGGAAGGTAAACCCACCATTGGTGATTTTTCTGTTTTAAGATATGAGGGGCTTTTGCTAGATGGTACTCTTTTTGACGCCTCTACAAATCAACCTATTCGTTTTAACCTTTCTTCGGTTGTGCAAGGTTTTGGTAATGGAATGAAAAATTTTCAGACAGGAAATGGTCCAATTGAAAACGGTGATGGCACGGTAAGTTATGAAGGCTATGGTATAGGTGCTATTTTTATGCCTGCGGCATTGGCTTATTTTGATTCGTCTCCAAATTCAGACGTGCCAACATATTCACCATTGATTTTTAAGGTAGATGCCTTTTCTTATGAACCAGATTCAGATTTAGATGGTGATGGTATTCCTTCGATCCTAGAGGATTTAAATGGAAATGGGAACCTTAATGATGATAATACAGATATTGATCTAGAGTCTATTTTTGCCAGATCAGCTAACCATAATGATGTTGATGATGACGGTGATGGTATATTGACTATTGATGAAATTGAGTTGGATGCCGATGGTAATTTTGTTGGCTTCCTAGATACGGATGGTGATGGTATTCCTGATCACCTGGATAATGATTTGTAGAAAAATCATTTAAAACATAAAAAAAACCTCTTAAGTGTACTTAAGAGGTTTTTTGTTATTTATTGTTTTCTTTATAACATTAAAGACAAACTCAAAATTAGCTGGTCTGGTCTGGTGTCTATTCTACTTGGACCTACATTTGTAATATTTGTATTGATAAAGGAAGCTTCGTTATCGTTAAACCCTCTTTCATACCGTAAATCAATTCCAAGTTTTCCTAAACTTACCCCAGCACCAATATTCATTCCAACTGAAAAATCGTTTTCTACATCATCAATGGTTATTCCGTCAAATTCAGTGTCTAAAATGTACTGAAAAGCTGGTCCGGCAAAAACGTGTAAAGGGCCTACAACGTTAATTCCTAAAAGTACCGGAACATCTAATTTACTCATATCAAAATCTGCTCCATCATAATCAGATTTTGTTTTGGTATATACCAATTCTGGTCTCAAGTATACTTTTGATGCTCCAATTTTCCCAAAAACACCAAGATGGTATCCTATGTTTCTATCCGGGTTTCTTGCTGCATCTCCAACAGATTCAAAATAATCTCCGTTCGCACTGTAATTTAATCCTCCTTTAATTCCAAATCCAGAATCGCTTTGGGCAATCCCATAAAATCCAGAAAGAGCTAAAAAAGCTGCTAAAATTGTTTTTTTCATATCGTTGTTGTTTTATGTGAAACTCGTATCAAATACAATACCAGAAGTTTCATTTCTCGTTATACCATGAGAACGGAGGTAAAATATCTTTATTGTTTTACTATTCAATTGGGTCAATTTCAATTCATTTAAAGCAAAAATGAGGGTAATGTAATTTAATTTGTTGATGAACATCTTTGCTTTTTATTAAGTTTTTACCACCAACAGTTCATTATATTTGCAGCTAGAATTAGAAAGTTTGAAATTTACATTACACACTACAGATACACAATCAAAAGCTAGGGCAGGAACTGTCGTTACTGATCATGGCGTAATTGAAACCCCAATTTTTATGCCTGTGGGTACGGTTGCCTCGGTTAAAGGTGTGCACCAAAAAGAATTGAAAGAAGAAATAAACCCAGATATTATTTTGGGCAACACCTATCATTTATTTCTACGTCCTAAAACAGAGATTTTAAAAAAAGCGGGCGGATTACATAAATTTATGGGCTGGGATAGAAATATTCTTACCGATAGCGGAGGGTATCAAGTATATTCTTTATCAGGCAATAGAAAGATAAAGGAGGAAGGGGTAAAATTTAAATCGCATATAGATGGATCTATGCATTTGTTTACACCTGAGAATGTCATGGAAATTCAGCGAGTGATAGGTGCAGATATTATCATGGCTTTTGATGAATGTACACCTTATCCTTGTGAGTATAATTATGCCAAGCGTTCTATGCACATGACGCATAGGTGGCTAGATAGATGTATAAACCATTTGGAGAAAACTCCATTTGAATATGATTATGCACAAACTTTTTTTCCTATTGTGCAAGGGTCAACTTATAAAGACCTTAGAAGACAATCTGCTGAATATATTGCAAATGCAGGCGCTGAGGGTAATGCAATTGGAGGACTGTCCGTTGGTGAACCAGCGGAGGAAATGTATGGTATGACAGAGGTAGTCTGTGAAATTTTACCAGAAGACAAACCAAGATATCTAATGGGAGTAGGTACCCCTATTAATATATTGGAGAATATTGCCTTGGGTATAGATATGTTCGATTGTGTGATGCCTACAAGAAACGCTAGAAACGGAATGTTGTTCACAGCGCATGGTACGATCAACATAAAGAACAAAAAGTGGGAAGATGACTTCTCCCCAATTGATGAAATGGGCACTACATTTGTGGATCATGAGTATTCTAAGGCATATTTAAGACATTTGTTTGCCGCCAATGAGTATTTAGGTAAGCAAATAGCAACAATTCATAACTTAGGGTTTTATATGTGGTTGGTGCGCGAAGCTCGTAAACATATCATAGCAGGTGATTTTAGAACTTGGAAAGATATGATGGTAAAACAAATGGATAAAAGGCTATAATGCTATCAATAATAGATAAATACATTCTAAAGCGGTATCTGGCAACTTTTTCGTTGATGCTTTTGTTGTTCATTCCCATTGGTATAATGGTGAATTTGGCAGAGCAGATCGGTAAAATGATCGATAATGAAGCCCCGCTGGATGAAATTGTTATGTACTATGTGAACTTTACCATTTACATAGGCAATCTATTATTTCCTATTTTCCTGTTTCTTTCGGTTATATTTTTTACTTCTAAACTTGCTAATAACACAGAAATTGTTGCCATATTAAGTTCCGGGGTGTCTTACGGTCGGTTTTTAAGACCTTATATTATAGGGGCTTCTATGATTGCGGTACTCATGTTCTTTATGACCATGTTCATTGTACCCAATGCCAGTGTAGGTTTCAATGAATTTAAATACAAATACTTAAAGAAGGGAAAACAAGATAGGGTAACCAACAACATATTTAATCAGTTGAACGAAACGGATTTTATATATGTGAGTAGTTTTGATCCGGCACGTCAATTGGGGCACAACTTTACTTTTGAACGTTTTAAGGAGAATAATGAACTGGATTTTAAGATTTCTGCAGCCAATATTCGTTGGGTAGACAAAGATTCTAGCTATCGCTTAACATCGTACAAAAAACGAACTGTTTTAGGTGATACGGCAATTATAGAAAGTAAACGTAGGTTAGATACCATATTTGCTTTTGATATAGGTGATCTTACGCCTGTTTCTTATGTGGCCGAGACAAAAAATCTTTTTGAATTGGATACTTTTATCAAGGATCAGAGAAGAAAAGGGGCTTCTAATATAAATACATATGTACTGGTTAAATATAAAAGATGGGCATTGCCTTTAACTGCTTTTATTTTAACGATAATAGCCGTATCGGTTTCATCTGTAAAAAGACGTGGTGGTATGGGAGCAAACTTAGCCTTTGGTATTTTAATTGCTTTTATATTTATCTTTTTTGATAAGGTATTTGGGACTTTGGCAGAGCAGTCTGGTTTTTCTCCATTGCTCGCCGTAATAATCCCTAATGTAGTATTTGGATGTTTGGCTTTTTATCTACTTCAAAATGCAAAAAGATAGAATATTAAATCTACTGCATTTACATTTCATTGTCTTTATTTGGGGCTTTACCGCTATTTTAGGTAAGTTGATTACAATTGATTCCTTACCATTGGTTTGGATCAGAATGGGGTTGGCAACACTTTTTATTGCGATTTATTTATTGTTTGCAAAGTTTAGTATAAAAATTTCAAGAAAAACATTTTGGTGGTTGCTGGGTGGTGGCGTTGTGGTAGCATTACATTGGGTAACTTTCTTTTTGGCAATAAAGGTTTCTACGGTATCGGTTGCTCTTGCCATGATGTCTACAGGTGCTTTTTTTACGGCATTAATGGAGCCCTTTTGGTATAAACGTAAAATTATAGGGTACGAGATTTTTTTCGGGCTTTTGGTGGTAGTAGGGCTTTATTTAATATTTAAAGTTGAGGCGCAATATGTATTTGGTATGACCATAGCATTGATATCTGCTTTTTTGGCCGCAGTGTTTTCGTTGATCAATGGTAAATTGGTTCAGAACCATAGACCCTCTGTTATTTCATTCTATGAATTGGGAGTAGGGGTTTTATTTTTGTCCATCGTTTTAATTGCTAAAGGAGATTGGAATATGTCCTTGGTTGTTTTACCTACTTCGGATTGGATCTATTTGTCCATTTTAGCTGTTGTATGTACTGCCTATGCTTTCATAGCTTCGGTCAAGGTGATGAAGATTTTAACGCCATATACAGTTATGCTTACCACAAATTTAGAACCTGTGTACGGTATTTTGCTAGCATGGTTTATATTTGGCTCAGAAGAAAAAATGAAACCTATGTTTTATGTGGGAGCCTTAATTATACTCAGTACCGTCATTGCGAACGGTATTTTGAAACAAAGAGCAAATATTAAAAAAAGGGTACCCAAGATTTAGGTATTAAAGTTTTATCTTTGAGCCGCAACTAAAGAAACTTTATTGAAATATGGAATATTTGGATTTTGAACTTCCTATTAAAGAATTGGAAGAGCAATTGGACAAGTGCATGGTAATTGGTGAAGAAAGTGATGTAGATGTTACTGAGACCTGTAAGCAGATAGAAAAAAAACTTTCTGATACCAGAAAGGAGATTTATAAGAACTTAACTGCTTGGCAGCGCGTACAGTTGTCAAGACACCCAAATAGACCTTACACTTTAGATTATATCAAAGCTATATGTGGCGATACCTTCTTAGAGCTGCACGGTGACCGTACCGTAAAAGATGATAAGGCCATGATTGGTGGTTTAGGTAAAATTGGTGATCAGAGTTATATGTTCGTTGGTCAGCAAAAAGGGTATAATACCAAAACTCGTCAATACAGAAATTTTGGTATGGCCAACCCAGAAGGGTATAGAAAGGCATTGCGTTTAATGAAATCTGCTGAAAAATTTCAGGTTCCTGTGGTTTGTTTGGTAGATACTCCGGGTGCATACCCAGGTATTGAGGCAGAAGAAAGAGGACAAGGTGAAGCCATTGCAAGAAATATACTTGAAATGACACGTTTAAAAGTGCCAGTTATAGTTGTTATTATCGGTGAAGGTGCATCTGGTGGAGCTTTGGGTATAGGTGTTGGAGATAAGGTGTTAATGTTAGAGAATACTTGGTATTCGGTAATTTCACCAGAGTCTTGCTCTTCTATTTTATGGAGAAGCTGGGAGTATAAGGAAAGAGCTGCAGAAGCGTTGAAATTGACTGCTACCGATATGAAAAAATTAAAGCTAATTGATGAAATTATTCGCGAACCTGCAGGTGGGGCGCATGCCAATAGAGAAAAAACTTTTGATACGGTAAAAAATAAAATTTCTGCCCATTTTGAAGAATTGCAAAAGTTATCACCAAAAGAATTGGTAAATCAGCGTATGGAAAAATATGCACAAATGGGTGTTTTCAACGGCTAATCTGCATTTTAGGCTTCAAAAAAATATACCGAGGATTTTATTCCTCGGTTTTTTTATGTTATCAACAGAAAATCGTAATTTATTAACAGTCAATTGTTAGTCAACTGTGAACATCGAAATCTATGTTTTTCACGTTAACTAAAGGTTAATTGTATACTTTCGCATTATGGAGAACACAAAACCTTTTGTTGGTCGAAAGATCGACAAATCTACTATTATAAACCTTGAGAAAGGTAAAATACCACCACAAGCCGTTGATTTAGAGGAGGTTGTGCTTGGTGCTATGATGATAGATAAAAAGGGTGTCGATGAAGTTATCGATATTTTGCACCCCGATGTTTTCTATAAAGATGCTCATAGGTTCATCTATGAAGCCATCTTTATTTTGTTTGAAGAATCACAACCTGTAGATTTATTAACCGTTTCTTCCCAATTGAAGAAATCTGGCAAATTAGAAGTTTGTGGAGGTGATTTTTACCTTATAAAACTGACCCAAAAAGTAGCATCTTCGGCGCATATTGAGTTTCATGCCCGTATTATACTTCAAAAATATATTCAACGTAGTCTTATTAAGATATCCGGTGAAATAATTGAAGAGGCCTACGATGAAGCTACAGATGTTTTTGACTTATTGGATACTGCTGAAGCTAAACTTTATGATGTTACCCAAGGAAACTTAAAACGATCTGCAGAGACCGCTCAGGATTTGGTGATCCAAGCAAAAAAGCGAATAGAGGAGATTGCTGGTAAAGAGGGGATGAGTGGTATACCTTCTGGTTTTGACAAACTAGATAAACTTACCTCAGGATGGCAGCCAAGTGATTTGATCATTGTAGCGGCAAGACCTGGTATGGGTAAAACGGCATTAACCTTGTCTATGGCAAGGAATATGGCGGTAAACTCAAATATGCCGGTAGCCTTCTTTTCATTGGAAATGTCATCGGTACAGCTTATTACCAGGTTAATTTCATCTGAAACAGGGTTGTCTTCAGAAAAATTGAGAACCGGTAAACTGGAAAAACACGAGTGGGAGCAGTTGAACGTAAAGGTGAAATCATTGGAAAAGGCACCTTTGTTTATTGATGATACCCCGTCACTTTCTATTTTCGATTTACGTGCCAAAGCAAGAAGATTGGCTTCTCAGCATGGCATTAAAATGATCATGATCGATTACTTGCAATTAATGACAGCTGGTGGTAGTCAAAAAGGAGGAAACAGGGAACAGGAAATTTCTACTATTTCTAGAAACTTAAAAGCCCTTGCAAAGGAATTGAACGTTCCGGTAATTGCACTATCTCAATTGTCTCGTGCGGTAGAAACACGTGGAGGTAGTAAAAGACCGGTATTATCAGATTTGAGGGAATCTGGTGCAATTGAGCAAGATGCGGATATTGTATCATTTATTTATAGACCAGAATACTATAAGATTGAAGAGTGGGATGATGAGGAGCATACACCAACTCAAGGTCAGGCAGAATTTATTGTAGCTAAACACCGTAATGGTGGACTAGAAAACATTAGACTTAAGTTTATCGGTAATCAAGGTAAGTTTGACAACCTTGATGATTTTGACTCTCCTTTTGAATTTCAATCGAAAATGAACGCAAACGAAGAGAATCCGTTCGCAACTAAAAATTTACCAAGTGCAGATGACGCTTTTGGCAGTAGTATGAACAATAGTCCAGATTTTGAAGAGGATAATGATGTACCGTTCTAAGTTTCGGTTCAATTAATATTTTTAAAAAAGTCCTCGTTTAGAGGACTTTTTTTATTTTGTTGCAATTGTTTTTCATTACTGTTCGTTATCTTAACTATAGTGGCTTTAACAAGTTCTTGGTTATTCTACCTTATTATTTGCTCTATCTTTGAGTGAATGAAATTAATAATATGTCTAAAATTGTAAGTTCAATTTTCTTTCTTTTACTATCGGTACAAGTATTTGCTTCATCAATTTTAATACCTATGGATGCCGATACTCAAAAAAATCATTTAAAAGCATACGGCATAACCTATTGGGTTTTGTCCAAACAGCAAAAAGTACAATGGTTACTGAATTACAGAGGCGGTTCTTTTTTATTGCCAGATGGGGAAAGTATTAGAAAAGAATGTCAAATAAGGGGAGTAAGCTTTGAAATAATTTCTGATGGACAGGCTAATGCTATTTTGGATGAAATTAGTAGCCCATCAAAAAATCAAGATGCTGTTATATTGGAAAAAGCGCCACGTATTGCGGTGTATTCCCCAAAGGATAAACAACCTTGGGATGATGCCGTAACAATGGCTTTGACCTATGCAGAAATACCTTATACCACCATTTATGACGAAGAGGTACTTGGGGATAAACTAGCTTTGTATGATTGGTTGCATTTGCATCATGAAGATTTTACCGGCCAGTATGGTAAATTTTATGGCGCGTATAGAGCAACCCCATGGTATATAGAAGGAAAGAAAAATGCCGAAAAATTGGCTAAAAAGTTAGGTTACGATAAGGTTTCAGAGGAAAAAAGAGCTGTAGCATTAAAGATTAGAAATTATGTGATCGGCGGTGGTTTTATGTTTGCCATGTGCTCCGCCACAGATAGTTTTGATATTGCTTTGGCGGCAGATGGTATAGATATAGTTGAACCTATGTTCGATGGCGATGCGTCTGATCCAAATTACCAGGCTAATTTAGATTATGGTAAAACTTTTGCGTTCACAGATTTTATATTGGAACGTAGCCCTCTTAAATATGAATTTTCTACTATTGATATGACCAGTAAAAGGGGAAATGTGCCTAAGGAGTCAGATTATTTTTCTTTGATGGATTTTTCTGCAAAATGGGACCCTGTGCCTACTATGTTATGTCAGAACCATACTTCTTTGGTAAAAGGATTCATGGGGCAAACAACTGCCTTTACACGCTCTGAAATAAAGCCGACTGTTTTAGTGTTAGGTGAGAATAAAATAAACGAGGAAGCAAGATACATTCACGGCATTAAAGGAAAGGGATTCTTTACTTTTTATGGCGGACACGATCCAGAAGATTATCAACATAGGGTAGGGGATCCAAAAACGGAATTGGAGTTGCACCCTACATCACCTGGTTATAGATTAATACTGAACAATGTTTTGTTTCCGGCAGCAAAAAAGAAAAAACAAAAGACCTGATTTTTATTTTAAGAGATTTCCAAAAAAAAATACCATTACCGGTAATAGCCGATAATGGTATTTTAAAACTGTTAATTTTAAAGATTACCAAGCGCCAATGAAATGACTACCTGTGGAATTGATTAATTCCGCACCTTTAGTTACTTCACCGGTTTCAGTTTCTACAATGTAAATGTTTCCATTTTGACCAACTGGAGCTTGAGTAAGATAGATTTCTGTTCCATCAACTGCATACCCTTGGTATTGAAACAATTCAAAATCTACTTCATAAGGAATATCGTTGATTAAGGTTGCTGTCTTTGCGTTCAAATCAACTAAGGCAAAAAAGCTTTCCCCTCTACCGGAAATACCTTCTGCAGACCCATCATGACGGTAAGCTAAAACAGCTTTACCATTGGCAGCAGGTCTCCAGGCTAAAACATAAGCACCGGTAACACCTAAAGCAGCATCTAGATTAAAATCATAAGAATCATCATATAAATTGTCTGCTCCAATTTTTAGGATATGAGAACCTTCTGGGTCACTTTGATTGGCTTGATAAACACTTCCATTGTATTCAAAAGCGTTAATGCTACGGTAACCATTAGTGTTTCCATGTCCTACTGTAGAAGTGATTATTATAGGGTTTTCCAAAGAAGGATAATCTACTACTATCGTTTTAGAACCTAAAATCTCATAATCGCTATCACTTTCAAGATCAGCTGCATTTTCTTCATCTCTAGTTAAAGTTGCAGGATCAACTTTATTCATACGAGCTCCAATGTATAATTTGTCTCCGGCGGCATTTAATGTTGGCATATCAATTCTACCAATGTAATACCCTTGAGATTCTAATTCTTCACCTATAGACAAATCAATTTGTTGGAAGTTGTTGATTTGAGAATCTACCAAATCTAATGTCACTATACCTACGGTTTGGCTTGTACGAACATAAGAATCATCTGTTACATCATCAGGAGTACCATTATCATCAACAATATGTTCAATATCTACCCTTACTGCACAGCCAGTTTTATCGCCATCAAATAATTTAATCCATCTAGGAGCAGTACCTACATATTCTGCAATACTAATTTCTGATCCTGTTTGTTCAAAATCTTGTCCTCCATTTACAATGTACTTGGTGTAATTACCACCCGTATCACCAGCGTAACTAATATTGAATATGGTATTGCCATCTTCTGAAGCTTGTAATCTTGCCGTTCTGTTAGATGGTGCTATAAAACCATTATTAAATGGGTCTATTTGTACCGTTGGGTCTTTGGCATCTTCACTAGTAACAGCATAAATTAATGTTCCACCGTTACCATCTCCAGGTTCTTCACCCATTTTAGCTCCGGCAATAGTTATCCATCTTGAAGCTACTTCTGCTTCTTCCGCTATCTCTTCTTGCTCTTCCTCTTCTTGTTCAGTTTCTGGAGTTACAGTGTCGTCATCGCTACTACAAGAAGCCATAAACCCTACTGCAGCTATAGCAATGGCAAATGATTTTAAATTTAATAATGGTCGTTTCATAATATATTCTATTTAGATATTTAAAAATTATTGATTATGTAATTCAGTTTTAGATAAAATGCTCTTCCTGGTTTTTGCACCCGTAAATTGTCATAGGCAACTTCATCAAATACGTTTTTGACATCAAGGCTTATAGAAACCCTTTTATTTGGAAACACGTAACTACATCCAAAATCTTGAATAAATTGGGTTGGAATTAAAAACTCTTCTAAACCTGCCACATTAGTACCTTGTTCCTCTTTATAGGAGAATTCATCTGTGAAGTAAGCATTGTAAAAAAGATTAAAACGTGCTGTATTTTGAATAAAATTATTGAATGAATACCGTAGCGAAGTGTTCATTGTAAACAAGGGAACATTTGGAGAGTTTACAATATTATCTTGAAGATTTTTTCTTTGAAGCGTTAGTTTGGACAGGTTGAAATTAAACCCAAAGTTGTCCTTAAAGTTATAGCTGATTTCTGCTTCTACCCCTTTAGAATTGGTTTCCCTATCAAAATTTCCATATTGAATAGTTTCTCCTAATTCTTGATTATCCTGAGCATCACCGGGAAAACCAATTAAATTTTGAATTTTTCGGGAAAATAGATTGGTAGAGACGGTAAGTGCGTGATTTTTTATGTTGAACCTTCCGAATCTAAAACCAAGGTTATAATTATTGCTGGTTTCTGGTTCAATGGTAAGGTTGGGTTCAATATTTTCTCCTGCATCACCAAATACTTCGTTCTCATTTGGTAGACGAATAGCTTTTTCAGCAGAGGTGAGAATGTTAAGATTTTTTATAAGCAGATAAGAAATTGCATACCCGTAACCATTATAATCTTTATTGCTTTGGTAAACTTCATCAATAACCTCTGTGGCGTTGCTGTTGAACCTAGGAAATGTATTCAATACCTTTTGTCTATAGTGCTTACCGAACAGATTCACTTTTAATTTATCATCAATAGCATTTAGCTCATAACTTAATGAGTATATATTTTTGTATATATCACTGGTTTGTTGAAAGGTGTTTTCTAAAAGCGATATCATTTCATCACTATCTTCCCGGTCAAGTCCGCTGTAGACGTGGTTAAGAAATACTTTATGGTTTTTATTTATTTCATAAGAAATTCCTGTTCTTATAGAAGCAACTTTCCTGTTGATGTTTAGTAGTGTTGGTCCGCCTTCTTGTTGGGATCCCCAAGAATATTCAAATTCATCGCCTTTGTAATCTATAGCTCTATTTCCGGTCCAGCTATATGCCTCGGCTGTGGTGTCATTCAAAATACGATTTCTCTCCCCAAATAATCCGGTAACATTTACATCTAAACCTTTAAAAAAGATATCTTTTTTAAGATATGTCAAATTAGCCAACAACGCATCGGACTCTAAAAATCTGCCTTTATACGGTATCTTAGTAACAAAAGCACCGTGTTGCACTTCTTTGTAATCATCGGAACCTGTAACGCCAATAAAAAATTGATCCGCCCATTTTACGTCAGTATAACCTGCCTGTATTGTTCCTCCGGTAGACCTATAAGCATCATTAAATCTTTTTGCTGTAATAAGTGTTTCTACACCTCCTAGACCTTTATCTACAATATTTCTTCCGCTAATTTCATAATCATTGTCAGAATAATTATGAAAACCAGAGGCTTTGACGGTAAAACCAGATTTATCAAAACGATACAACCCGTTAATGCTGGCTTGTAATGTATTAAACGATCCATAAGACACGGAAGCATTTAAATTATTACGTGCGCCTTTTTTCATTACAATGTTTATTGCTCCACCTAGTGCATCATCAGCCAAATGTCCGGGAATCACTCCCTTGTAAACTTCAATGTTTTCTATCATTGAAGGAGGAATACTGTTCAAACTAAAAGAAGAACCGTACATAGAAATGGGTATGCCGTCAATAAAAATACTAACCGAGTTTCCTGATAAACCATTTAAAGAGTATTCTACATTAGAACCAAGTCCGCCGTTTTGTCTAATTTTTACACCAACAGTAGTGTTTAATAATTCATTGGTCTGAATATTTCTAATACTGGCTTCTTCAGTTTTTATGGCATTAACAGCAAAACCTTTGGTTTCTATCTCCGTCTCTTTAGATTTGCCGTTAACATTGACTTCGTCTAGGTTTTCAACACTTTCCGATAACTTATAATTGACTGTAATTTTCTTTGTACTACTGGTAATTTCAACGGTTTTAAAAAGTGTTCTATAACCAATAAAAGAAACAACAACATTGTGTTTTCCTTGTGGTACATTTTCAATGAGGAAGCTACCGTTGTCGTCTGTTAAAACGCCTAGTTTAAGACCCTCTATCATCACAGTTGCGAAAGCTAAAGGATTGTTGTAATCGTCTTTAACAGTACCGGAAATAGAACTAAGTAACTCTTGAGAATGAACAGATGCAAAGAGTAATATAAAAATGACGGTAAAATGGTTTTTCATTTGGTTTAAAAAAGGTTACTATCTTTATTAAGATTTAGTCTAAATAAATTAGTTTTGCAAATCTAAAGAAGGAATGAAAAGACAAGTGCCGAGAAAGGAATTTAAACATACGCAAAAGGAAGTATTGGTTTGCGGTAGTCAATGTATATGAAGAAGGAATTGTTAAGGAAAGAAATAAAGGTAGAAGAACTGTTTAATAATAGTTTTCTAAACAATTCGGTACAGTTTAATGAGGTAGAGGTGACTACTAAGAACAATAGTTCTTTTATTAAGGGAGTGGAGTTTTCTAATGATGAAGTATTACAGGAATTTGATTCGGAGATTTGTGTTTCTAGCGATGAACATTTAATAAAATTGCACTTCTCATTAGAAGGTGCTTATGGTTATCAGCCGCTTAGACACATAAAGTATTTGGTGCAAATTCCAGAAAATCATTGTAATATGTTCTATTACCCAATTACAGAGGGTAGAGATATGTTTTTTAAGGGAAATGCAAAATCTTTTGAGATATACCTTAAACCTAGTTTGCTAAAGAATTTGTTAGGCAAAGAATTTGAAAAATCTTTTCAGAAGTTGAAGAATGCTATCCAAAATTCCAATTCATTTGTACTATGGGATAAGAGTAAATTTATTCCACCAAATATTCGTAGTAAAATAAATGAGATCATTCAATGTCCTTATACAGGTGAATTAAGAAAAAAATATTTGGAAAGTAAGCTTACGGTATTGTTGATAGATTTTCTTTTAGGAAGACAAACTTCAAGAGTATCTAAGAGTAATGTAAAACTTTTAAATTCCGATTATTTGGCCTTAGTAAGAGTTGAGGATTATATCAGAAAAAATTTGAAAGAGCCATTAAAAATAATTGATTTGGCAGATTTAGCTGGGTTTAATCCTACCAAGTTGAAAAGGGATTTCAAAAAGTTGTACGGGGTTACCGTATTTAAATATATCACTGCGTTAAGAATGGAAGTTGCCAAAAGTTTAATTACTCAAGACGGGGCTACAATTGCGCATGCTGCTTTTGAGGTTGGTTATGCTAATCCACAACATTTTACTACAGCTTTTAAAAGAACCATGGGGTATGTGCCTAGTGAGTTGAAACCTGCGGTACAATAGCATAGAAATCGTGTTTAATCGTCAAGTTGGCTAATCTTTATTTTACCAGCATTTTAAGTATGTGTTCAACACCATTATCATCATTGCTCAATGTGCTGTATTTGGCAACCTTTTTTACGTTTGGATGTGCATTTGCCATTGCAAAACCGTAATCTGATAGTGCAAGCATTTCTAGGTCATTATTGTAATCTCCAAATACCATTATTTCATTAGATTTAAGATTATAGCTGTCCATGACTTTTGACAACGCATATCCTTTATGAGCGTTCATGTTAGATATATCTAACCAGTTCTCGCCAGACACTTTAACTTTTAAATCTTTTTCAAAATGTTTTACAAATGGGTATATAAATTGTTCTGAACTCTCAAAATGATAAATGGCAATTTTTATTACTTCGGAAGTAAACGTATTTAAGTTATCTATGATTTCAAACTCGGTATAATATTCTGCCAATTTATTTACAAATTCATTCGATTTATTGGTTAAATAGGCTTGATGCTTACCGCAAAGAACAGGGTGTATATTGGGTATTTTATTTAAAGTAGCTAAGATTTCTGTTACTCGTTGTTGGTCTAATGGCGTAACTAGAATTTCGGTATCTTGCTTTTTGGCAAATCCACCGTTCTCGGCAATTACAATTATTTCGTCTTTTATGGGAGCAAGCTTATCAATTATACTATTGTATTGTCTGCCACTGGCAGCAACAAATGTGATGTCTCTAGATTGTAATTCTTTAAAGAGCTCAAAGAATTGTTCACTGACTTGGTGGTTAGAGTTAAGTAAGGTGCCATCCATGTCCGAAACAACCATTTTAATCTTTGATAAATCCATAAATTATTTAATTTATGGTAAAGATATTTGAATGGAAGTTAACATGTACTTTAAAGATCAAAGTTTTACCTTTAATTAATAATTACCAGGTATGAAGTTATTTCAAAAACAGTTTAGTTTACCACCTTACCAAAGAGGTTTTCATATTATCACCAGCCTAATCTTAGAACGTTTACCAGAGATTCAAGAAATTGATGTCGGTATGCTACAGGTATTTATTAAACACACATCTGCTAGTTTAACCATTAATGAAAACGCAGATCCCACAGTCAGAGAAGATTTTGAGTCCTATATAAATAGATTTGTGCCTGAAAATGAACCTTATTATAAACATAATTATGAAGGTTCAGATGATATGCCTGCACATATAAAGGCTTCATTAATGGGAGCGTCTGTTCAAGTGCCCGTGTCCAATGGGAAATTAAATATGGGAATATGGCAAGGTATATATTTATGTGAACATAGGAATTATGCCTCGGGCAGAAACATTGTTTTAACCTTGTGGGGAAGTTGATATTTATTTAAATTAAAAGAAAAACATAGTTTATGACTACGGAAGAATCTATTCTGAACAAAATTCAAATACTGATTACAAATCATTTTGAAACACCAGAAATGGCATTTAATTTTTTTGATGAGGATAATGATCAAAAGTTGACCAAATCTGAAATTGTAAAATTGTTGAAACAAGCAGAAATAAGTGGATTTATTAGAGGTATTGTTTCGTCAAAATTGATTGAAGGTTATGATAAGAATGGTGATGAGCTAATTGATTGGCAAGAATTTAAAGCGGCTATCGCTAAAATTAAAAAATCCGATTCGTAAGAATCGGATTTTTCAAAAGTGAGATTGTTATTAATTTATTTTACCTGGTCTACAACTGCCTTAAAGGCATCTGGGTGGTTCATTGCTAAATCTGCAAGAACTTTTCTGTTAAGTTCAATGTTATTAGCTTTTACTTTTCCCATAAATTGAGAGTAAGACATTCCATGCTGTCTGGCACCTGCATTAATACGGGTAATCCATAATGAACGAAAAGTTCTTTTCTTGTTTCTACGGTCTCTGTAAGCATATAACATTGCTTTTTCAACCGCGTTTTTGGCTACTGTCCAAACGTTTTTACGTCTTCCAAAGTAACCTTTGGCTTGCTTCATTACCTTTTTTCTTCTGGCTCTTGAAGCTACTGCATTTACTGATCTTGGCATTTCTTTCTAATTTTTTGTAGTAGGCGTCCTTTTTATTTTAAGGAACTTTGATTGCCTAACTCCATGGTTAATAATTTTACCTTTTTAAAGAACTAAAATTACTTTAAACGTAATTGTTCTTTAATGCTGTTAACATCATGTTGGTGAACCAATGTATCATGAGTTAAAGCAAGCTTACGCTTTTTAGACTTTTTCGTAAGAATGTGACTCTTAAAGGCGTGCTTTCTTTTAATTTTACCGGTACCCGTTAGCTTAAAACGCTTCTTAGCACTGGATTTTGTTTTTTGTTTAGGCATTTTCTCCTAGTTTATATATTAATCTCACTTGTTTATGCTGAACTGTCCACCAATGGCGGACAGCATTCAGTATTCTAATATTCGATTTTAAAAACCGAAATTTTATTTTCCTTTTGTCTTAGGAGCTATGAACATTGTCATACGCTTTCCTTCTAGTTTAGGCATCTGTTCAACTTTTCCTAATTCTTCTAATTCAGATGCTAACCTCAATAATAAAATCTCACCTTGGTCTTTATAGACAATTGATCGTCCTTTAAAAAAGACATATGCTTTTAATTTTGCTCCTTCTTTAAGGAACTTTTCGGCATGTTTCTTTTTAAATTCATAATCGTGGTCATCAGTATTGGGACCAAATCTTATTTCTTTAACAACAACCTTTGAAGCTTTCGCTTTCATGGCTTTATCCCTTTTCTTCTGTTCGTATAAAAACTTTTTATACTCCATAATCTTACAAACAGGAGGGTCTGCCTTTGGTGAAATTTCCACCAAATCCAAACCTAATTCTTCTGCTTTTTCAAGAGCCTGAGGAAAAGGATATACACCTACTTCAACATTGTCACCAACTAACCTAACTTTAGGGGCCGTAATCTTCTCATTAATATTATGAGGATTCTTATTTTCCCTTCTAGGTTGCGGTCTAAATCTTTTACGTATTGCTATGACTAATTCTTTTTAATTAAACTTTTATTTAAAACGTCTTTAAGGTACTATTTATTTCTGTGTTAACCAAGTCTGTGAACGTTGCAATGCTTATTGCTCCTAAATCTTCACCTCCATGCTTACGAACAGATATAGTGTTGTCCGCCTCATCGTTTTCTCCCACGATCAGCATAAAAGGTATCTTAGCCATTTCTGCTTCTCGTATTTTCTTGCCTACAGTCTCATTTCTACTGTCTACAAGGGCGCGAATTTCGTTATTTTCTAGGGATTTTAAAACTTTTTCGGCATATTTTTCATGTTTTTCGCTTACAGGTAAAATTATGGCTTGTTCTGGGGTAAGCCACAATGGGAAATTACCTCCAGTATGTTCCAATAATAAAGCTATAAAACGCTCCATGCTACCAAATGGGGCACGGTGTATCATCACGGGTCTATGTAGCTCGTTATCACTGCCTTTGTAGCTTAAGTCGAATCTTTCAGGTAAGTTGTAATCTACCTGAATAGTACCTAGTTGCCATTGTCTTCCAAGCGCGTCTTTCACCATGAAATCTAGTTTAGGACCATAGAAGGCTGCTTCACCGGCTTCAATCACAAAATTTAATCCTTTCTCTTTAGCGGCATTGATGATAGCTTGTTCTGCTTTTTCCCAATTTTCCACTGAGCCAATGTACTTTTCCGGATTGTCCAGATCACGTACAGAGACCTGTGCGGTAAAATTTTCAAATCCAAGGGATCCCAATACATATAAGGATAGGTCTATTACATTTTTAAATTCCTCGTCCAGTTGATCTGGTGTACAGAAAATATGTGCATCATCTTGAGTAAATCCACGTACACGGGTAAGTCCATGAAGTTCTCCACTTTGCTCATATCTATATACCGTACCAAATTCCGCAAATCTTTTAGGTAGTTCCTTATAGCTATATGGTTTTGTGTTGTAGATTTCACAGTGGTGAGGGCAATTCATCGGTTTTAAAAGAAATTCCTCACCTTCCTTGGGTGTATGTATCGGTTGAAAGCTGTCTTCACCATATTTTTCATAATGTCCAGAGGTAACATATAATTCTTTTTGACCAATATGTGGTGTAACCACCATTTCATATCCGGCTTTCTTTTGGGCTTTCTTTAAAAAGTTTTCAAGGCGTTCACGTAAGGCAGCACCTTTAGGTAGCCATAATGGTAGTCCTTGACCTACTTTTTGCGAAAAAGTAAATAGTTCTAATTCTTTACCTAGCTTTCTGTGGTCTCTCTTTTTTGCTTCTTCTAAAAGTGCCAAATATTCGGTAAGCTCTTTTTGTTTTGGAAATGAGATGCCATATATACGTGTAAGTTGTGTGTTGTTTTCGTTACCTCTCCAGTATGCACCTGCTACACTTAATATTTTTATAGCCTTTACAATACCGGTATTAGGAATGTGTCCACCTCTACATAAATCTGTAAATGTATCATGATCACAAAACGTAATGGTACCATCCTCAAGGTTTTCAATCAACTCTACCTTGTATTCGTTGCCTTGCTTTTTATAGAATGCAAGTGCATCGGCTTTTGATACCGCTCTCATTTTATAGTCGTGTTTTCCCCGGGCAATCTCTAAAGCCTTCTTTTCTATAGAGGTAAAATCTTTTTCTGAAATAGAGCCATTTGGTAATTCTACGTCGTAATAGAAGCCGTTTTCTATGGCGGGTCCTATAGTTAGTTTAACTCCAGGGTACAATTCCTCAATAGCTTGCGCTACAATATGTGAAGTTGAATGCCAAAAAGCTGTTTTTCCTTCTTTATCGTTCCAGGTGAATAGTACTAAGCTACCGTCTGTTTCTAAGGGGGTAGTGGTTTCAACAATAGTTTCGTTGAATTTTGCCGAAATAACATTGCGGGCTAATCCTTCGCTTATACTTTTTGCAACCTCTAATGGCGTAGTTGCTTTTTCAAATTCCTTGACCGATCCGTCGGGAAGTGTAATTTTAATCATTTCTTGTACATATTATAGGGTGTCAAAGATAATATGAACTATTCATGTCCGCAATAGAATAGTGTTATGTTTTGCTGTAGTCTTAAAGAAGAACTATGAGGCTTATGGTTGCTATACGATTGTTTTAGTTGGTATGGTGTTAGTTTGCCTGTAAGATTTTAATATAATCAAATATATGTATTGATTTTTTTATTAAATTTAATATCGCTTTTTTATTTTGAGTGTAAAGTGCTGTAAATAAATTGGTTGTCGTTACACATGAGAAAACCTTGTATTTATTTTATAAAAAAGTCTTGTTCATTAGAAAA